>JGI24700J35501_10930903_pt1 | contig 38981 bp, 28 predicted proteins | sample TergutTh196P1_FD_35501 | JGI IMG/M metagenome (IMG submission 35501)
TTAATTTCAATGGATTCACCGCGGGCAAGTATCTTCTGGGCTTGTTCTAAAATCTGTTCATACCGTTCCTCTAAGCTGATCCCCATAGGCTTACACCTACTTTCTCTTTAAGTTCAACTGGCTCAAATATAATCTCGTAAGGGATTCGCCTTAACATACTTTCTACTACCATATCACGCCTTTATCTGCACGCTATTAAAGCGATCGTCATCATGTGTAAATCCTACCATAAGGCATGTTTGATTTGTATCAAATCGTTGTTATTTTTTAGCTAAAAAAACGCTATATGAGTAAGCTTTGATAAATTTATGTTGATTTTTGACTTAGACAGTTCCTAGAAATGAAATAGCTTCCGGTCAACAAACGAAAAAATGCACCGATGCATATACCAGTCGTCGTATATGTATCGGTGCATTTTTTATGATCTATTAAAATCTGTTTTTGCGGATGTTTCATTTTAAAGGTTGTCTATCACAAGCATGATCATTTTTTACAGGGAATGGCTTGGGTAGGTATATGGATGGGTTCGCCGTTAAGGGTCGCCATCATTTTCATTTGAAAATGAATATGTGGCATCAAGAATAGTGATTTTTAAAGTTACTGATAATTCAGTCATTTGAATCATTTGTGATATTTATCGTAACATTTATGCTATTTGTCGTATTTAAAGGAATTAAATGATACAAAGAAAGTATTTAATACTCCAACAGAAATAAAATCTCTCTTTTTTTGTGGTATGATTTATGTTGTATGATTATGTAGAAATTACTCACAGAAAGTCACTGTGCTAATGAAAAACTTTAAAGAGGTGAAGACCTATGTTGAAAAAAAAGATAAGTAAGTTCATGTTATTTTTATTAGCTGTCTTACTTGTTTTTGATCCATTTTTGAGTGCTTTTGGACAAGAAAATGGATGGAGTAATCGTGATGAACAAGCTCTGCTTGTTGAGGAAGAGGGTGTTGAACAAATACTTGAATCTGCTTTAGAACTTGCTTTAGCAGAGATGGAATTGAATTCAACACTACCCATTGGAGATCGTGGATTGACAGAGCTTTTTCCAGTGTCATCACAACGATTCTTAGCGGAAATGGTTGCAGCTAATGAATCTGTTGCAGCAACGAATGCAGCTGTGGATGGGATTGGTTGGATTTATTCAGGGGATATTGCGGTTAACCGTGACAATTTCCTTGACTTCTTCCATTTAAATAATCCTCAAGTGACCTATGATGTGGCAACAGGTGGCGTTGTTTTAACACAGGAACAAGGCAATCAAGTTGGGAGTGTCACCTTGGCACCACGTATTGATATGGGTCAAGATTTCCTTTTAACAGCGAATATTTTCCTTGGAAGAGCAACGCAACAAGGAAGAAATCAATACGGTGAATGGATTTCCCCAGGAGTTGCAACGGCAGCTGGAACGGTACCTTTAGATGGTCGTTCTAATTTTCGAGGTGCTGATGGGATTGCTTTTGGATTTCATCCTAATGAAACCCGTCGCATAGGGACCGCAGGGAATGGCCGAGGGATTGGAAATCTACCAGGTGCTTTTGGATTTACTTTTGATACGTGGTGGAACGGAACAGGTGCAGCAACTGTGACAGAAACAGGCACAGGTGCCTATGAAGCTGATCCAAGACATTTTGGCTACCCAGCTACAGGTGCAGGTATTTCAGGTGCAGGTGTTCCATTTGGTGGTTTTGTGACGACAGAACTTAATGCAAATAATGTTCCAACAGCCCGTGTTTATTTAGGTGCATCGGGGGCTTTGTCCGCACCTCAACAGCTAGGGAATGGGACACCGGGTCAACCAGGATCGACAGCTATGCTTCGAGCGAGTTCAACGCATACAGTTGGAACTTTAAATCCGACGAATAATCAGTGGCATCATGTGACATTTAGTTATAATGCGTCGACGCAAATCTTACGTATCATTTACACCCATAGTTCAGCTTTACAGCGTCTTGATCCAAATGATGACATTGGTTATGTTCCGGATCCTGCTTTAGTCGCAGCGATTCCAGGTGCACAACAAATATGGGAAAAATATTTGGGAGACATTTTAGCGGAAGAAACGATTAACGATGATGAATTTACAAATGCGCAATCAATTTCGTATGCATTTAGCGTTGGTGCGGCAACAGGTGGGAGTGTAAATGATCAAAGATTTAGAATTTTATCTATGGAATACACAGCTTTGACAGGTTGGATTACAGCCCGTTATTTTGAAGATGATCAATATCATCATGAACTGTTAGCGCCATTAGAAAACTTTGTGGATGTACCTGAGGAGTGGAGTATTGAATTAGGTTACACAGCAGAGCCAACTGAGATTATCAGTGTTGAAAGAGATGAAGCTGGCAATATTTTGTCGACCACCTACCGTCGTAGTCTCGGTTGGTATCATCAAGAGCAACGTTTAAGAGATCAAGGCTGGTATCGAAGCCGAACGACTGTTAATTTCGTGTCAGGTATGAGTATGGACGATGTATATGGTTTTCCAGGGGCTTCTTGGCAGTATGTTTCAATTCCGCAAGACAACTTTTCTGGTCAAAGACATATTGCTTCGTCAAGGGCGTATACGACAGGAACGATTACTTATTATTTCCGTCGTCCAGCAGGTTTTATTGATGTCATGAAGGTTGATGAATTTGGTGGTCCTTTAGCTGGTGTTGAGTTTGAGGTTCGAGATGCAAATGGTGATGTTGTCATGACACAAGTTCATCGTCAAGAAGCTGGCGAGTACTTATGGACAGATGCCGATGCCCATGGTAGACGTCATCCTGTTTTAGATGTCGTGCCGCTTACGATTACGACTGATGCTGATGGTCGTGCCACAACAGGTCTGATCCCTGCATGGCGTTACGTTTCTACAGCTTATAGCTATGTTTATATGTTGGCAGAAGGTGTTTTAGGTCCAGCAGGTACCAGAGAAGTGCCAGGTGGGACGCCGACAAGAATAGAGCTTGGCTGGGAACGTCAAATTAGAAATGTGGGAACATTGCCAGTTGGCGTGTATTATTTAGTAGAGACGCGTACGCCAGCACCTCATGTTTTAAGGACAGATCCAATTCGAGTAGAAATACCGTTTGAAGAAGCACAAGATATTCGCGTTCCAGTTACAATTAGCAACTTTGAAGCAAGAGGTGTTATTGAAATTGCAAAAGAGAATGCTTCAGGTGAAAGGCTCGGTGCAGGATTCAGATATGCCATTTACCCAGTTGTGGATGGTGTAAGAGCTGAAGTTCCATTGATGACGCTTGAAACAAATGAGGCTGGCATTGCGACAACACCAGTAGCGATTCCTGAGATTGTTGTTGATGATGAAGGTCGAGAAATTCGTGTGAATGATGAACGTTTATTACTTGGAACCTACGACGTGGTGGAAGTTTATGCCCCTTATCCTTGGGTGCTGGATTCGAGACCGATACGTGTCACACTTGGATTTGAAGGTGAACGCGTTGAAACTGTTTTTGAATCAGTGACACAAGTGAATTTTCGTTATCCAAGTATCACTGTAGAGATGGATGATGAAGTGAATCCAGAACAGATAACAGGTGAGCCAAGATTTGAAGATTCAACCGTCAGGTGGGAAATTTTAGATTCGGAAGGCCATGTGGTCGCTTCCGGGGAAGGAAGCGAGATTCCGCAGTCTGTACTTGAAGGGTTAAGTTCGGGCAATTACCGTGCTTATTTGATCGAAGAATTGTCGGAAAAAGCAGCGTTAGAAGCATTAGAAAATGGGGCGTTTACACCTGGCTTATCTCAGTCTGGACAAGCGGGCTATCATAGACAAGGGATAGATTTCACGATTCGCGTCCCAGAAATTGAAATAGAAATAGATCGACCAGTGAACCCGACAACGATTACGGGTTTACCTCATATGCCTGATGTGGATCCAGAGGTTTTAGCTAACAATACCGTCTGGGAAATTCTGGATTCGGAGGGCAATGTCGTTGCATCTGGACCAGGAACTGTGATTCCAGAAGCTATCTTGCGAGATTTGGAAGAAGGTTCGTACAGTGTTGTGTTTGTTGTCACAGACCCAGAAACCGGTTTGAGCGCACGGGATGAAACGACATTTGTTATTCGTTTCCCAGAAATTGACGTCGTGTTAGACGATGTGTTAAACCCAACAGAAATTACGGCTCAACCTTCGATTCCAGGGGTTCCCACTCATGTATTAGAAGACAATACGACATGGGAAATTTTAGATTCAGAAGGTCGTGTTATTGCATCTGGACCAGGGACTGTGATTCCAGAGGATATCTTGAGAAACTTAGAAGAAGGTGCTTATACAGCAGTCTTTGTTGTCACAGATCCGGAAACGGGAGAAACAGCGCAAGCAGACGTAAGTTTTAATACGCGTTTTCCATATATAACGGCTGATATTGATCGCATTGTCAATCCAGGAGAAATAACAGGAAATCCAATTATTCCAGGGTTATCTGAGGAAGCTTTAGAAGCAAGCACGACATGGGAAATCTTAGATTCAGAAGGTCGTGTTATTGCATCTGGATCAGGTACTGTGATTCCAGAAAATATCTTGAGAAACTTAGAAGAAGGTTCTTATACGGCAGTGTTTGTTTTGACAGATCCAGAGACGAGAGAAACAGTACAAGCAGAAGTTCCATTTATGATTCGCGTCCCAGAAATTGAAGCAGAAGTAGACCGTGAGTTGAACCCAACCGAAATCGTCGGTCATCCGTCTCTTTTAGGTGTACCTGAAGAAACAGTGGAAGAACGTACCACGTGGACCATTTTGGATACATCAGGCAATGTGGTGGCATCAGGGTCGGGGACTGTGGTTCCAGAAGAAATACTGAGGGATTTAGAAGATGGCGCTTATACAGCAGTCTTTGTTGTGACCGATCCAGAAACAGGAGAAACGGCACAAGCAGACGTCACATTTGAGATTCGACGCCCAGAAATCACGGCTGTTGTTGATCAACCGATCAATCCAACCCTTATTACGGGTCACCCATCTATTCCAGGGGTTCCTGCTCATGTATTAGAAGGGAATACGACATGGGAGATTCGAGATGCAGCAGGCAATGTGGTGTTATCTGGTGTTGGAACTGTTATATTAGCAGATGTTTTAAACGATTTACCAAACGGTTCTTACACAGTTGCGTTTGTTGTGACCGACCCAGAAACAGGACAAACGGCACAAGCAGACGTCGCCTTTGAAATCGTTCATCCCGATCCAGTCGTCCCAGAACCGTTACCGCCTAGTCAAGACGTCATCATTGGTGATGATCATTTGATCAACCCAAATGAGATTGCGATTCATCCTTATGTGCCAGGTGTTCCAGAAGAGGTTTTAGCAGAAAATACGACATGGGAGATTCGAGATGCAGACGGAAATGTCGTGACATCCGGTGTTGGAACCGCGATTCCAGAGGATTTGTTGCGCGAATTAGAAGAAGGATTTTATCAAGTTGTGTTTGTTGTGACAAATCCAGAAACAGGAGAGACGACGGAAGCAGAGGTCGACTTTGTCATTCGTTATCCAGAAGTAACAGTAGAGGTCGATCAACCGTTCAATCCAGGTGTTATTACAGGAAATCCATCGCTTCTTGGTGTGCCGGCTGACGTGTTAGAAAGCAATACCACATGGGTGATTTTAGATGCGGGAGGAAATGTGGTGGCATCCGGTGTTGGAACAGTCATCCCAGACTCAGTTTTAAGTGAACTAGGTGGCGGTTCTTATACAGCATTTTTTGAAGTGATGGATCCAGTAACAAGAGAAACCGCTCAAACAACGGTTGTATTCGACATTCGCTATCCAGATGTAACAGCTGAAGCTGACCAGTCAATCAATCCAGGTGCTATTACAGGAAGTCCAAGCATCCCTGGTGTGCCAGCTGACGTGTTGGAAAATAACACCACATGGGTGATTTTAGATGCGGGAGGAAATGTGGTGGCATCTGGTGTTGGAACAGTTATCCCAGACTCAGTTTTAAATGAACTAGGTGGTGGTTCTTACACCGCAGTTTTTGAAGTGACTGATCCAGAAACAGGAGAAATGGCACAAGCAGCGGTCGTATTCGATATTCGTAGTCCTGAGATAGCGGCTTCTATCGATAAAACGACCAATCCAAGCGCCATCATTGGACATCCATCTCTCTTAGGAGTGCCAGCTGATGTTTTAGAAAATAATACGACGTGGGAGATTCGGGATGCAGCGGACAATGTGGTGGCATCTGGTGTTGGAACGATGATTCCTGAAACGGTATTGACTGCTTTGGCAGAAGGGACTTACACAGCGGTGTTTGTTTTAACCGATCCAGAAACAGGAAACACTGCGCAAGCAGAAGTCTCTTTTGAGGTGATCCATCCAGAGGAAGCCGCACCAGCTCGTGAACTAGCCATTACCGCTGAGATTGATCAAGTGATTAATCCGACCGTCATTACAGGACACCCTTATATACCAGGTGTTTCCGCACAAGTATTAGAAAATAATACAGCTTGGGTCATCTTAGACGAAGCAGGCAATGTGGTGGCATCTGGTGTTGGAACGACCATTCCTGAAGCGGTATTGAATGATTTAGCAGAAGGGACTTATACAGCGGTGTTTGTTTTAACCGACCCTGAAACAGGAGAAACAGCGCAAGCTTCGATCACCTTTGAAATAATCCATCCAGAGACGCAAGAAGTGCCGGAGATTCGAGAAGAACCAATAGAAGAACCAATAAGAGAGGTTCAACCCGTACCAGAGGCAGTGCATCCAGCATTACCACAAACAGGTACAGCTGTTGTTACGACACCTTTGGCAGGACTTTCTCTCGTCGGTCTTGGTTTAGTTTCGACAGTGATCAAAAAGAAGAAAAAATAATTTTTGATGAATGAAAGCTTCAGAGCTAGGCAACATAAGTTGCCTGGCTTTTTAAATGACATAAAATTCAAGCAAAAAAAAGAACCAGAATAAACTTCTGATTCTCATTGATTAACGGTTGTAGAATTCTACGATTAAACTTTCAGCAACGTCGACAAACACTTCTGAACGTTCAGGAAGTCTTAAATAAGTTCCTGTCATTGCGTTTTCGTCAAAGTCAACAAACGCTAAACGACTTACGGTTGATTCAATGGCAGCTTTGATGATGACTAAACCTTTTGATTTTTCTTGCACACTGATTTTTTGACCTGGTGTCACTTGGAATGATGGGATGTCAACACGGCTTCCATCAACTTGAATGTGACCATGATTAACCAATTGACGTGCTTGACGACGTGTTGCAGCAAGACCCATTCTGTAAACCAAATTGTCTAATCTTGACTCTAGTAAAAGAATGAAGTTTTCACCTTGCTTACCTGGCATTTTGCCTGCGCGTTCAAATGTACGACGAAATTGCTTTTCAGTGATACCATAAGCAAAACGTAATTTTTGCTTTTCTTGTTGTTGTAAGCCGTACTCAGATATTTTCTTACGCGCTTGACCATGTTGACCTGGTGGGAAAGGTCGTTTGTTTAATTCTTTACCATTTTCTAAAATTGAAAAACCTAAACGACGTGAGATTTTCCAAGATGGTCCTGTATAACGTGCCATAATGTGGCCTCCTTAAATTTTAATGATGCTTGTCATTTATGATGTACTTTCAAGGAGAACTTCCGCTTTTGTTATCAGGATAGACTATCTAGGTCGTACGTTCGCCAACAGCAGCCGAGAAGGTTAAGCGTACTTATCGCATGAGAGCGGTATTAATCTAAAATCTGTTAACAACAGCGAGTGGCTGCCTTTCAAACACACAGCATTCATTCTATCATTTTTTGGTACATCTGTCAATTATTTTTTAAAACATTCCGATTAAAAATCCGCCGATTGCACCTGCAACAACAACGATCCAGGGCGGTAGCTTCCAATAAGCAAGCAAAGCAAAAAGTAAAGCAAATAAAGCAAAGTCAACAGGGTTAAAAATGGAATGCATCCAAATGGGCTGATAAAAAGCAGCCAGTAACGTACCGACGACGGCGGCATTTAAGCCCATCAAAGCACGCTTAATCAGCGCATTGCGACGTAATGCATCCCAAAAGGGGAGACAACCGTATAGCAACAAGATACCGGGTAAGAAAATGGCACCAATACCGATCAATGCGCCGAGGATGCCATTCATCACCGTTCCAATATAAGCAGCAAAGGTAAATAAAGGACCAGGCATCGCTTGTGTTAACCCGAATCCTGCGAGAAAAACATCACTTGCCATTAAACCGGTTGGTACGAATTCAGCTTCCAAAAGGGGGAGTACGACATGTCCGCCTCCGAATACCAGCGCACCTGAGCGGAAAATGGGGTTAAAGAGGTTGAGCCATTGCTGATCCAAATGGGCGGTTATCAGTGGGAGTGCGATTAATAGCATAAAAAACAAAGCTAAGCAGGTCGTACCAAAGGTTTTTGAGACGTTAAAGGCGGTATTTTTCCCTTCAACATGAAGTGGTGTTTTGAAGCAGATAAGCCCCAGGATACCAGCGACCGTCAGAATGATGACTTGTGTAAATCGGGTCGGCCAAACGAGTAAAGTCACGAGCGCACCGAGCGCAATGGCTTTTGTTTTTTTATCAGGTGTCAACTTTGTGGCCATGCCTAAAGCAGCGTGAAGAACGATAGCCAAAGAGACGATTCTTAAACCGTTTAGCCATGTGTGCGTGCTGGCATCTAAACTTTGTGCAAAGTGGGCAAACAGCGTGAGAATCAGCGCAGAAGGCCATGTGAAGCCGAGAAAAGCCATGATCCCACCTAAAACACCGCCTCGGGCAGATCCTACCCCGATGCCGACTTGAGAACTAGATGGACCCGGTAAAAATTGTGCCAAAGCCATTAAATCGGCATAACTTTTGTCATCAATCCATTTTCTTTTTTTCACATATTCTGCGTGGAAATAACCGAGATGTGCTTGTGGACCACCAAATGAAGTTAACCCTAACTTGGTGGCAACCCAAAAAATGTCAACCAAATTTTTAAATTTATTTTCTTTCATGAGAACTCACTTTCCCGAATAGGCCATATTCTGTGTCACATCATCTTTAACATCATCAACACTTTTTGAAAACTGTTCAACATATGTCTTTAGCTTGCTGATCCTGATTTTCAAAAGGTCGATAATTTGTTCACGCCTTGTCTCGTCAATATAAAGAGAATCGATGAATAATGCCCTTATTTCGTCTTCAATGTCGGATAATTGCTCAAGCTTTAACCAATTAAAAGACGTGACGAGTTTCAACTGATTTTCATGATTACTTTTAAATGGCTTGCAAGCGAGTCGTTTCGTACTGCCCATCATATGTGTAAACTGATCGAACCACAGGGCAGTACCTGTATCGAATATGGGGGCAACGCCAATAAACTTTAACGTTTTAACATCCCGAATCAAACCAAAATTATTTTGATGGCGGTCCTCATTGACCATTAAGTAATCAACAACGATCATTTTGTCAATTTCTTCTCTTACAGATGTAAGCCTCTGTGCCTCACAACAAGCGATATAATGTTCATATAAAGAAACATGATTAGGACGCTTCGTTCCTTGCATCACATACCAAGCACTCACAAGTTCTGTTTCCCTTGTCACAAAGTTCTCACAAACGCTATAAGGAAAATCATCCTCTATCACAACATGGTATGGGATGTGATCAATCCCTAACCGATCCATTAGCAAAGAGGCAATGGCTTCATTGTAAGGCTCTTGATAAGCAGGTGAACTCCCTGCTTTTACTAAATATCTTTTCCCATCCATGATTTTCCATTTTTTCTTTAACCAACCGTCTGAGGTATTGTCTGGTGAGACCAAATCTAATGGCTTGCTGTGTTTTTCCCCCATCAGCAAATGACCCACATCTTCAGAAAAAGCGTTGTCAAAAAAGTTGATCTCATCCCAATTTAAAGGCGTCGCCACTGGATTCATCCAATAATGATCCGACAAACTGAGTCCCCATGATTTCATTTGCAAAACATCAGGTGTTAAAAAAGGTTCTCGTTCTAAATGATCTTTCAATCCAGAACGACTAAGGGGAATCCGACGATTAGACCACCAAACATTCAACATTTGTTTATCGGGTTTCCCATTGACTGTTTTTGTCCCGATAGGTAGTCGTTCTTCATCATAAACGGTTACAATTTCATCAATGCGATGACTACTATTAAGAATCACATCAGCTACTTTTAGCTTTTGATGCATCAATGTATGCGTCATCAATCACTCGCCTCCAATCGCTTCATCATAGATGATAACTTCTGTTTCATTTGAATCAAAACGATGAACTGACAAGAATAAAGGACCCAGTACAAAAAATAGGAGTACGACAGATAATAATGCGATAATCAGCCAAGAAATGATTTTTTTCTCTGTTTCTAATGTTGTTTTTTTGAATTTTTCCAACGTGTTCATCCTCCTCGGTAACTTCCCTCATTTAATTAGAAGTATAGCATATTCTTCATATTTTTCAATGCTTACCATCTGTGAAAATCAACAAAAATAACGATTTAGAGCCAAAATCTTAGTTCATCACATGATTATTTCTTCAATCTCTCATTTATTCACGTTCCATCAACAACACAACACACTCAGCGCCCATGCCTTCACAGCGCCCGACAAAGCCCATGCCTTCGCCACGGGTTGCTTTGACATTTACTTGTGTTAAGTTGATCGCTAAAACGTCTGCTATGTTTTGTCTCATCTTATCAATATGCGGTTGCATTTTAGGTTGTTCTGCATAAATGGTGGCATCAAGGTTGCCAATTCGGTAACCGGATGTGTCAAGCATCTTCTTGGTTGCTGCTAGTAAATCCATCGAATGAGCGCCTTTGTAAGCTGGGTCAGTATCGGGAAAGTGAGTGCCAATGTCACCTAATGCCAAGGCACCCATGATGGATTCGATCACAACATGTGTCAAAACGTCTGCATCGCTATGGCCGTCAAGGCCTAAATGATGGTTAATTTCAACACCACCCAAAATTAAAGGTCGGTTAGGCACTAATCTATGAACATCTTTTGAATGACCGATACGCATTTTAGCCGTGCTCCTTTTTCATCAAAAATTCGAAATATGCAATGTCTTCACTTGTCGTGAATTTCATATTTTTGTAATCACCGTCAATGATTTTAATGTCAATTTCTGTATATTGTTCAACCAAGCTGGCATCGTCCGTCGCTTCATTTAATGTATGGGCCTGTTTCGCACGTGCATTGGCCATTTTTAAAACTGACGTTGGGAAAGCTTGAGGTGTTTGAGTCGCAACCAGTCGAGCTCGGTTGAGGGTTTTTTCAATGAGCGCTGTTTGGAATGATTGTCGTTTTTTAACCGTGTCTTTAAGGGGTACAGCAGTGATGGCACCGAGACCACTTTTTGCTGTTTCATAACACGCATGGATGATACGACTGTTGATAAAAGGTCTTGCGCCATCATGGACAAGCACGACATCTTCTTTTACGTGCTCAAGTGCATGATAAATGCTTTCTTGGCGCGTATTGCCACCTAAAATAAGATCAACATGGGCATGACTGTTGAATAAATCGGACATCTTTGCTTGATCATGCGCATTTGTCACAATGATGATTTGGGTGCAATGTGCATCATTTAGAAAATGAGAGACGGTATGTTCGATCACCGTCCGGTCGGCTACTTGGTGGAACAACTTATTATAACCAAGCTTCATCCGTGAACCAGTTCCAGCAGCAGGCAAAATAACGGTATACATCAGGTTCCTCCTCAAGCAAAAAAACCACTCACAGGAGTAGTTCCTTGTTATTTATTTGGCTTCTACGCCTTCCCAGTCTTTTAAGAATTGCGCAATACCAGAAGTGGTTAATGGATGATTAATCATTTGTGCGATGACGCTGTAAGGAATGGTTGCAATATGAGAACCCGCTTTTGCAACGGCAACGACATGCATTGGGTGACGAACACTTGCGGAAATGATTTCAGAAGCTAAGCCGTGAATTTCAAAGATTTCAGCAATGTCTTCGATTAACTGAACACCATCTTGGCTTAAATCGTCTAAACGACCTAAAAATGGACTGACGTAAGTTGCACCTGCACGCGCAGCAAGTAAAGCTTGTGTCGGTGAAAAGATTAACGTGACATTTGTTTTAATTCCTAGCGCAGTCAACTGTTTCGTTGCTTTTAAACCTTCTGCACACATTGGAAGCTTGATTACAACATTTTCGTGAATTTTGATTAATTCTTTTGCTTCTTCAACCATTTTATCTGCTTCTAAAGAGATCACTTCTGCTGAGATAGGACCATCTACAATAGAGGTAATTTCAGTCACAACTTCTTTGAAGTCACGTCCTTCTTTTGCAATTAAAGATGGGTTTGTTGTGACACCACAAATGACACCTAAGTCATTTGCTAATCTGATGTCTTCTACGTTAGCCGTGTCGATAAATAATTTCATTGTCTTCGGTAAATAGGCGTCACATTTTTGTCAACCTTGTTAAGAACAATGCGCATGTACTTTTTTGTACCTTCCGCTTTTTCCTTCTTCGTTTCCAACCTGTTTGGCCTATTTACCAAACACCTCCTTTTCAATTGAATGATTTTAAATTATACATGCGCTTTAACGATTTTGACGATATTTTCAGCAGTTAAGCCGTATTTTTCTAAAAGGGCTGCTGGTGTACCAGACTCACCAAATGTATCATACATGCCGAGTTTCACAACTTTCGTTGGATACGTTTCAGACGTAACCGTTGAAACAACAGCGCCTAATCCACCAATGACAGAGTGCTCTTCACATGTTAAAATAAATTTTGTTTCACGGGCTGCTTTTTCAATGATGTCGCGATCAATGGGTTTGATGGTTGGAATGTGAATGACGCGTGCGTTGATACCGTCTGCTTTTAAAGTGGCAGCAGCTTCTTTTGCTTTGGCGGTCATTAAGCCAGTTGCGACAATGGTCACGTCATCTCCATCCGTTAGTTGAACACCTTTTCCGTGTTGATACGTATAAGCTTCATCAAAGATATCATCCACATTTAAACGACCTAAACGAATATAAAGCGGTCCTTTGTGCTGGGCAGCATATTTAATGACTTCTTCCGTTTCCCTTGCATCAGCGGGTACGATGACTTCCATGTTAGGAAGCGAGTTCATTAAGGCAATGTCTTCGACAGATTGATGAGAACCACCATCTTCACCAACTGAAATTCCCGAGTGCGTCGCAGCAATGGTTACATTTAAATTGGGGTAACAAATCGAGTTACGGATAATTTCAAAGGCACGACCGGTTGCAAACATGGCAAAAGTTGAAGCGAAAGGGATTTTTCCATAATTGGCAAGTCCCGCTGCAATCCCCATTAAATTTTGTTCAGCAATCCCGACATTGATAAAACGGTCGCTATAAGCTTTACCGAAATCAGCTGTTTTTGTTGATTTAGAAAGGTCGGCATCTAGCACAACAATATCTTTGTTTTCAGCTCCTAATTGAACCAAAGTTTTTCCATATGCGTCACGTGTTGCAAGTCCCATTATTTGACCTCCTGTGCTGATAATTCTTTCAGTGCAGCTTCAAGATCTTCTGCACTCGGTGCAACCCCATGCCATTCTGGCACATCTTCCATAAACGAAACACCTTTACCTTTAATGGTTTTCGCAACGATGGCAGTTGGCACACCTTTCGTTTCTCTCGCAGTGGCAAAAGCTTTTTCAATTTGGTCGTAATCATGTCCATCAATTTCAATGGTGTTTAAACCGAAAGCTCTGAATTTATCATCAATGGTACCCAGATCCATCACGTCAATGTTTCTCCCATCAATTTGCAACCCATTGTTGTCGACTATGATGACTAAGTTATCCAGTTTGTAATGCACAGATGCCATTAAAGCTTCCCAAACGATGCCTTCTTGTAACTCGCCATCACCTAAAACGGCATAAACGCGGACAGAACTGTTGTCCAGTTTTGCACCTAATGCTAAACCGACGGCATTTGATACACCTTGCCCTAAAGAACCAGTAGAAACATCGACACCAACCAGTTTCTTGCTGTCTGGATGACCTTGCAGCGGTGATTCTAATTTGCGTAAAGTCGGTAATAATTCAGTGTCGAAAAAACCACGATGCGCTAAAGCGGTGTATAAAACAGGTGCGGCATGACCTTTTGATAGAACAAAACGATCACGATTTGGATCTTTTGGTTGAGTTGGATCCACATTCATTTCCTCAAAGTAAAGATAAGCTAAAATATCTGTTGCTGATAACGAACCACCTGGATGACCTGATTTAGCATGGTGAATCATGTCAACGATTGATTTTCTCATTTCAAGAGCTGCTTGTTTATAATGCATCAATATTCTTCCTTTCAAAGTAGAGTGAAGTAACAGTTAAAATATATCATATTTAAAGCCCTTTGTCTACGGTGAAGACAAAGGCTTTTGTTAAAATAGGAAGGAAAACGTGTTTTTAGTACTTTTGCATTTTTTAATTTGCTTAAAATTTTCTGATGCGCATAAAAAATAACGACGACAAAAAATAGGGGTTATTTGGCGGTTATTTGACAATTTCTACACATATTCAACTTTAATGTGACAATCTATTTAAAAAACGAATTATTTATGTAGATATGACGCCCTTATTTTTAAATAATTTCAGCAAAGTCAATATTGTTTAAATAGAAAAAATTTGTCAACGAATGGCAAATGAGGTTGCACTGGGTAGATAAAAGTGGTAGAATTGTTAACTGTAAAAAAATGCGTGAAAAATACATTTAGAATGGGTGGTATAAAAATGAAAACAATCTTTATTGCTGAAAATAACGTAGCACATTTGAAAATGCTTAGAAAATGGATCAATGATGAATTTCCAGATCTTTTGGTGTTGGTAGCTAAAACATTTGAAGAAGGACGAGATATTGTGGAGCATCAGCACATCGACCTTTTTCTGCTCGACATTAATCTAACTAAAGGTCAGGATGAATTAGGGATCCAATTGGCAGAAGAAATTCGAGAAAAGTATCCGTATAACACCATTGTTTTTCAAACGGTCGAGTATGACGCAGCGTTTCAAATCGATGTGCATGAACGTATTGGTAGTGCTGTTTACTTGGTTAAACAAGACCTGACGAAGCAACGACTGATCGCAACGATTTACCGTGAGTTAGACCGATTTGAAACACCTTTAACAAGCTTTATTTTTATTAAAGAAAGAAGTGACCGAACTGTTTTCCCCACGCATGACATCGTTCGGATTGAAAAAGTGAGTAATGAGCATGACACACGTTTTTTCATTTATGATCCGAAGAATGACAGTGTCAAGATGAAGACCTTCCGCGTCTCTTTATCAGAGATTATGGATCAATCAGGTGCAGAAGGGTTTTTAATCAGGTGTCATCAAAGTCATATCATTAATCAGAAGTTGATGGAATACACGACTGTTGAGAATTCGATGCATAAAGTTAAAATTGAGCGTGAAGATACGTTGATTCCCATTGGGAGAACGTTTAAAGACGGTGTGTTAAAAGGGTTGGAAAGGAAATTAAGGAGATGACCGACATGTTAGGGGTGTTGAACCAGTCGCTCTTTCTTTTTCTTGACTTTGTTATGATTTATTACCTTTGTCAGAATGTCACAAGACGTAAAATGCAATTCTTTTCTTTTCGCCCACGAACGCTGTTTAGGATGAAAAGTGTTAAGATCAAAATGCCCATGGTGGTTTGGGGTGTGTTTTATGGACTGGTATTTGGCGTTTTCTCTCATTATACAAGTGATGCTGTTTCTAGAATTGCGATCACTGTCGGACTCATTTTAATAACGAAACTTCTGTCAACACGTTCATTTTCCGACACGTTAATGATTGCTGCTTTGGCATTTCCAATCATTACACCCGTGTCGTTTTTGGTACAGTCATTGATGCGTCAATTTATTCCCAATGAGTTAATGATGCATGCACTGGTCGTCGTATGCTTGGTTCTCTTATGCTATAAACTTAAATTTTATCAATTTTTTAACTACATTAAGACGAACACGCTTGTAAAAGCATTGTTGTTTATTGTGGTGTTGGTCACACTTTCTTTTTTGTTTTATATGAACTTTGACAATAACCCAGCGGATATGGTCTTTTACTTGCTGATTATTTGCTTTGCGATCGTCGGGTTTATCCCGGTGATCATCCGACTGTACAAAAGAGTGGAAATTGATGTTGGAAGGGCACATTTTATTGGCAATAAGATTGTCGCTGCTAGAAATACGGCATATCTGGTTGATGATGTTGAAAAGCTTCGTCAAATGTTTGATGAACTTGTTCATCATATCAGTCCTGAAATAGGTGAGAAACCACCTCGGATTGATCATCCGAAGCAAGCCATTCTTGAAGTGATTGAACAAAAGAAAAAACATCGCAATGCGGATGTTGACGTGATTACAGATTTGCGCTACTATGAAGATTACGATGGGGTAAAATTTGAACAGATCTTATCGTTTATCGGCGCGCTACTTGACAATGCTTTCGAAGTTGAAACTGAAAAACCCATTATTGTTTACTTTAGTTGTGCAGCGCATAGTTTTGATTTGTCCATTTCTAATGAATATTTGCAAACGAGTAATACGGATTTAGACCTCATCTTTGAAAAAGGTTACTCGACCAAATCAGAAGATGGACGTGGCTATGGACTCTATGAAGTAAAGCAAGAAGTCGAAGCGTTAAATGGTCGTATTGTCTGTTTTGAAACCTATTTGGAGCACTACAAAGCGCGACCTTTAGATGCAAGGTATTTGGTTTTTACGATCCAGTTTGGATTTAAGCATTAAAAAAAGTCGAGTACACTCGACTTTTTTTTACATCTTTTTCATTTTTTGAGGTAATTCAGGCTCTCCCCAAAGCCAGAATGTGCTAGCTGGTGCAACGGTAACAGGTGCTAGAGCAAGTAAAAACATTGCGGCTTTCATGACCAAATTTTTCTTTCTCATCAGGATACCCCCTTTATCTAAAATTTTAAATGTCCCCGAGAGGATACGCTTAATATACACGAAAATAAACATAATGTCAATGCGTCAACGCATACTTTTCTTGGTATTTTCAATACTTATTTTTTAAATTCGTTTATGTGCGTATATCTTTCACAAACACGAAGAATTTTAAGTTGTTTATGAAACGAATCTCAAATGAATAGATAAGACCCTATTTGCGTAAGCTATTCAAAAGTTGTAAAGAGATGATGAAATTTGAATCAAAATCCCGGTGGTGTTTTGAAAATGAGGCCATACTTAACAGAAGGTTAACAATGATAGGATAAACTTCGTGGCGACATTGCCTAACAAGCTGTTTTTCAAGGCGGAAAAAAAGCTGCATTTAAATGCAACTTTTTCCATCGTATGATCTGGATGATGTTTTGTCGTTTGAGTTGATGAAAGAACTATCCGAAAATCCATGTCATGAATGAATCAAAAGCTTGGAATATTCGATTTGCTGCACCGAAGACGATGCCAAAAATAGTATTTAACATGCATAACACCTCCTTTAAATGTTGAGGGATTCACGTGTTACAAAGAACTAACAGGACAAATTATAACATATATTTTTATTTTTGTCAAAAAAATAAAAAATAATTTCGTTATTTTTTGAACGATCTTTTGACGAAAGGTTTTATTTAATGGAAAAACCTTTAAAAAATAGAACGTGTTTACTGCCTTTGGGAGACTAAAAAGAGTCGACTTTATTTGACAAGTTAAGGGATGTTTTGGTAAGATAGGGATATTAAGTTATGAGGAGTCGTATTATGCTTCAGTTAAAAGGAATAAAAAAGAGTTATCAAACAGAAGATTTCACTCAAGTTGCTTTAGACGATGTACATTTAAATTTCCGAAAAAAAGAATTTGTCGCTATTTTAGGACCGAGTGGTTCAGGGAAAACAACCTGTTTGAATATTTTAGGTGGGCTTGATCATTATGATGAAGGTGATTTGATCATCAATGGGCAATCAACAAAGCGTTTTAATGATCGTGACTGGGATGCTTATCGAAATAACAGCGTTGGTTTTGTTTTCCAAAACTACCATTTAATCGCACATTTGAATTTAATCGACAATGTTGAAATGGGCATGACATTAAGTGGTCTTTCCTTTAAAGAAAAACGTACCAAAGCACTTGTTGCGCTTGAACGTGTTGGCTTAAAGGATCATATCCATAAAAGACCCAACCAACTTTCAGGGGGTCAAATGCAACGTGTTGCCATTGCCCGTGCTTTGGCCAATGAACCCGACATTATTTTAGCTGATGAACCGACAGGTGCTTTAGACACTGCAACAAGTGGACAAATTATGGCATTAATTCGAGAAATTGCACAAGAAAAACTGGTCATTATGGTGACGCATAATCCGGAGTTAGCAGAAGCATACGCAGACCGAATTATTCGTTTTCAAGATGGAAAAGTGATTTATGATTCTAATCCAACGGTGAAAGTTCCCGATGTGACATTAACAGCGACCTCAGGAAACAAATTAGCATCTAAAACAGATGAACAGATTATTGAGCTTGCGAAGCGAATACTTGATTATCAAGGGGGTCCATTAGTGATCAGGCTGACTCAAAATCCCACTTTGTTTGAGCATCCTCATGATCGACTGATTCACTATGACGGTGATCCATTAAGAGATGAGATGTATTTGAACTTAGAACAACTTTTATTTAAAACGCCAGACTTTGTTTTAACGGAGACGCCAACCAATCAGTTGCATCTGAAAACAGATGAGCAAATCATCATGCTTGTCAAAGAGGTGATTGACGACCATGATGAGCAACTCGTTGTTAGGGTGACCAAAAATCCCACTTTGCAGATCCAGTCGGATGACCGTTTGATTTATTTTGATCATGGGCAAGTGTTTGATTCAGTGGAACTGCGTCGTCAAATGGCTAAACGGTTAGAAATAAAGCCTAAGCGGATTCAAGAGGCACCTGAAGAAGTGTCATCCTATCAATTAAAACGAACCAGTATGAGCTACTTAACGGCTTTAAAATTATCTGGAAAAAACATTGTGATGAAAAAATGGCGCACAACGTTGACCATGTTGGCACTGAGTATTGGTTTGATTGGTGTCGCCATTATCTTGGCATTATCCAACGGTTTTAACCGAGAACTTGCCTATTTTGAATCGGAAACGTTGATGGACATGCCTATTTCTATTTCCGAAGAAGCGATCGATTGGGATCAAGTGGGTCTGTTTGGTGCGGACAATGACGTTACATTAGAATCACGTACAAGTCGAAATGTCGTCTATGTCAACAGACCTGACGAAAGAGCTTATCTTCACACGAATCGACTCACTGATGATCTTTTGGCGCATCTTGAACAACTTGATCCTGCAGATGTGAGGAGTATGACGCATGTTTATCACATGAATCTTAATTTATTACGTGAAATAGATGATGACATTGTAAACGTCACCCTTGGAACGTCGACAACGATGGCTGGCGGTGCAGCCTTGAATTTACCAACGCTACCTCAACCATTTGATGAAGAAAGCGAATCACTGCTTTTTCGTACCCATGAACTTTTAGCGGGCGCGTACCCAACTTATAAAACAGATCTTGTCCTCATTGTTGATGAATTCAATCGTGTGAATGCAAATGTATTAGAAGGGCTTGGATTTGACACTGAAGATTTGGAGCAATTGACTTTCGAAGATTTCGTTGGTTTAGAGTTGCGACTGCTTCCAAATGATGATTTTTACATTCAGACGGATCAAGGAAACTTTGTCATGAACCCTGATGTAGAAGCGTTGTACGAAAGTGAAAATGCAACAACACTCACCATTAGAGGTGTTTTTAGACAACATGATGAAGAAGCGTCCATGCAATTGTTTTTCCCGGGTATTGTGCACAGTGATGAACTCACACGTTATGTCGTTGCGCGAGAAGTTGATTCGGATATTGTGCGGGCACAACAAGAAGCTGATTATAATGTGTTAACCCTTGTGACACAAAGTGAAGAAGAGCAAAGGGCCATGTTGACTGCTTTAGGTGGCCGTATTGAGCCGGCAGCCATTCATATTTTCCCTTATCCGACATTTGAAGCCAAGGATGCCATTATGGCGCATTTAGATGCTTTTAATGAAGAAATAACGGATGATGTTTATCGCATTATTTATGAGGATCAAGCAGCAGTGATGGCTGATGTGTTAGGTGAGGTGTTGACGGCAACAACGCTGATTTTAGTTGCATTTAGTGCCATCTCACTCGTTGTTTCATTGGTCATGATCGCCATTATTACTTATATTTCTGTCATGGAACGCACAAAAGAGATTGGGATTTTAAGGGCGTTAGGTGCTAGGAAAAAAGATGTGACACGTATCTTTATTGCAGAAGTGATTATTATCGGTTTTTTATCAGGTGTCTTTTCGATTACGATTACCCATTTATTGAGTATTCCAATCAGTCACATGATTTACCAGTTCATCGGGATGGAAAATGTTGCAAGTTTAAGTCTAGCTCATGCGTTTCAACTTGTTTTATTGAGTCTGATGCTTACGGTTTTTGCCGGCTTTATCCCAGCGCGAATTGCGGCTAAAAAAGATCCTGTTGCTGCGCTTCGGACAGAGTAAATGCTCTTTTAAAATTCGGTACACATGTTGGAGGTGTATCGAATTTTTAATTATGAAGTTTTGTGACATTTTTTTTCGTATTTGTCATAAAGTTAAGGGTTTTGTTCATTGATTTTTTGCTGAAAAGATGGTAGAATTTGAGATAAGTATTTGTTGCAACATGAGACATCCTGTGTGTGCAGCTGATCTGAAAAGAAAATCGGATTTTGGGAAGTAAGGTGAGTATTGTGGAAAAAAGTTATTCAATTTCAAAAGTGCCGCTGGTCGGTGTGATTATGGGAAGTACCTCAGATTTACCCACGATGCAAGAAGCGATGGATGTGTTAGAAGCTTTTGAAATTTCTTATGAGGCACGTGTTGTTTCAGCCCATCGGACGCCAGATTTAATGTTTGAATATGCTGCGTCTGCCCGTGATCGTGGGATTCAGGTGATCATTGCTGGTGCTGGCGGTGCTGCTCATCTGCCAGGAATGGTCGCAGCAAAGACGACGCTACCTGTTATTGGTGTGCCTATTCAGTCAAAGGCTTTATCTGGAATGGATTCTTTGTTATCCATTGTTCAAATGCCAGGTGGTATTCCTGTTGCAACAGTCGCAATTGGAAGTGCAGGTGCTAAAAATGCAGGCTTACTGGCAGCTTCTATTTTAAGTGTGAAATTCGATGTGTTGGCTGAAAAACTAGACATCTACCGTCAAGAGATGACAACTGCAGTTATGGAAACAGGTGATCTCAATGAATAAAACAGTATTGCCACCGAGCACCATTGGGATTATTGGTGGTGGACAATTGGGTCGGATGATGGCGATAGCAGCCCGTCAAATGGGTTATGGTATTGCGGTTTTAGAACCAAGTGTGAACAGCCCGCTAGGTCAAATTGCAGATTTGGAATGGCATGCAGCTTATGATGATAAAAAAGCGTTAGTCGAGTTGCTTGAGCAATCAGATGTGGTCACCTATGAGTTCGAAAATGTCCCTTATGCAACCGTCCGTGAATTAGCTTCTTTTGGGAACTTACCCCAAGGCGCAATGCCACTTATTGTGACCTCACATCGTCTGCGTGAGAAATTGGCCATAGAAGAAGCTGGTTATCAAGTGGCCCCATTTTTAGCTGTGATGAGTCAAGATGAGCTAAAATATGCCATCAAAAAAATCGGATATCCTTGTATTCTGAAGACAGCAAGTGGTGGCTACGATGGAAAAGGTCAGTGGGTTTTGCGCTCAGATGCAGATTTACCGGACGTTCTTGCCATCATTGATGCGAATGAATATATTTTAGAAGGCTTTGTTAACTTTACTAAAGAAGTCTCGGTCATTGTCACACGTAGTATAACGGGTGAGATTGAAGTGTTCCCTGTTACTGAAAATGAGCATGTGAATCAAATTTTGCATGTTAGTCTTGCACCCGCCCAAATTGATGCATCTTTGCGACAAGAAGCAGAAACCATTGCGCAAGGACTTATCGAAAAATTGGACTTTGTCGGGACACTTGCGATTGAGATGTTCGTCACAAAAGAAGGGATTGTGATTAATGAATTGGCACCCCGTCCTCACAATTCAGGACATTGGACCATTGATGGATGCACGGTGAGTCAATTTGAACAACATGTACGTGCCATCTGTGGATTACCACTCGTGAAGCCTCAAGTGCGCGGATATGCTGTGATGGTTAACTTATTGGGTCAACACGTGGATGAGGCATTAACCGCTTGGCAACAACCAGAATTTCAAGATGCCAAGTTACATTTGTATGGCAAAGACGAGATGAAAAGAAATCGCAAAGTGGGGCATCTTAACTTTATAGGAGATGACTGGCATAAATTGAAAGTTAAGGTGGATCGGTTTTTAGCAAGGTTGCCAGAATAAAAAAGAACTGCACCAGCATGTAAGCAATGGAATCTAGTGTAGCAAAACGTAAGTAATAGCGCATATTGGCGTGTATCATTTTCAAATACAAGGAAACGAGGACGACTCGTACCAATGCCGGTAGCATTCACTGGATGCTACCAGCATTAGGACGAGTTGACGCAGTCGTTGGAAATGAGACGCATGAGTAGGCGTGGTTACTTATGTTGTGATGCACTAGTTCGATGAGATGGAGGAACAACATGAATACACACCGCATTTTCGTAGAGAAAAAGGAAGCCTATAAAAGTGAAGCAAAAAGTTTGCTTGCTGATCTTAATGGGATGCTTGGTTTAAACTTACACGATGTTCGCATTGTGAATGTTTATGATTTGTTTAACGTGTCAGAATCAGATATACAAGTTGCTGAGGAGAATGTCTTGTCAGAAGTTGTCGCAGATGATGTTTTAAAAACCTTGGACTTGTCAGGAAAAGTTTACTTCGCAACGGAATTTTTACCAGGTCAGTATGATCAACGTGCAGATTGGGCGCAGCAAGCATTACTTCTTTTAACGGGGAATGAAGAAGCGGTTGTTAAATCTGGAAAAGTGATTATTTTAGAAGGCGCAAATGAAGGCGACTTGGCAAAAGTTAAACAGTTTGTCATTAACCCAATCGAAGCAAGAGAGAAAGATTTAACTGCTGAACTTGCACTCCCAGTACTAGAAGTACCTGAAGCTGTTGCTGTTCAGATCGGGTTTAACAAGTTGAGTGAAACAGGTTTAGAGGCCTTTTTAAGTGAACAGGGTATGGCGATGACGTTGGCAGATTTGACGCATGTTCAAACATACTTTCGTGATGAAGAAAAAAGGGACCCGTTTGAAACAGAATTGAAAGTGTTAGATACGTATTGGTCTGATCATTGTCGTCATACAACCTTTGAAACCATTTTAACAGATGTTCATTTCCAAGAAGGCAATTTTCAAGCAACGATGCAAGCAGCTTTTGAAGAATATGTCGCCATGCGTGAATTTGCTCACGGAGAACGTCTGAATCAAAAACCAATGACTTTGATGGACATGGCGACCATTGCAGGACGCGCACAACGTCAACTTGGGATGCTTGATGATCTGGAAGTCTCTGATGAAATTAATGCGTGTAGCGTCTATATTGACGTGGAAGTAGATGGAAAGCCAGAACCTTACTTACTCATGTTTAAAAATGAAACCCACAATCACCCAACCGAAATCGAACCCTTCGGTGGTGCTTCGACATGTATCGGTGGTGCCATTCGAGACCCTTTATCAGGACGTGCGTATGTCTATCAAGCCATGCGTCTTTCGGGGGGTGCTGATATAACAGAAAAAATTGAAGACACGATGCCAGGTAAACTGCCACAGGTGACCATTTCAAAAGGGTCGGCGCATGGAAATTCCTCATACGGGAATCAAATTGGACTGGCAACGACTTTTGTGCGCGAAATCTATCACCCCGGATATAAAGCCAAGCATATGGAAGTCGGTGCAGTCGTCGCAGCAGCACCTGCGAAAAATGTCGTTCGTCAACAACCGGTCGCAGGAGATGTGATCATTTTACTAGGTGGTGCAACAGGTCGGGACGGTGTCGGTGGTGCAACGGGGTCATCAAAATCTCATGATGTGAGCTCCATTCAAACAGCATCAGCAGAAGTTCAAAAAGGGAATGCACCTGTTGAACGAAAAATCCAACGCTTATTCAGAAAAGTCGAGGTCACAACCCGCATTAAAAAATGTAACGACTTTGGTGCCGGTGGGGTTGCCGTGGCCATCGGAGAATTAGCAGATGGACTCCACATTGACCTCGATAAAGTCCCACTTAAATACGCAGGGTTAAATGGAACAGAAATTGCCATTTCAGAGTCTCAAGAACGGATGGCTGTTGTCGTAGATCAAGAAGATGCCCAAGCCTTTATCGACTTTGCTCGGGCAGAAAATTTAGAGGCTGTTATCGTTGCGACAGTGACGGATGATCATCGTTTAACGATGACACATCAAGGTGTTAACATCGTCAGCTTGTCTCGCGATTTCCTTAACACAAATGGTGTTCAAGGTCAAATAAATGTTGAAGTTTCGACGACTGTTGGCGAAGATGTTTTCAGTGGTAACGTCGTAGGGACTGATCTCAAAGCACAATTTCTAAACAATTTAGCGAGTCACAACGTGGCCTCCCAGCAAGGCATGGTTGAAATGTTTGATTCAAATGTCGGTGCGGGAACTGTTTTAATGCCTTATGGTGGCAAATACCAGCTAACAGAAACGGAAGGCTCCGTTCATCAAATACCCGTTTTAAACGGCACAACAGACTTAGCGAGCCTTTTAACTTATGGCTACAACGCTGAGATTGCAGAAAAATCACCTTTTCATGGTGCGATTTATGCGGTTATTGAATCAATCGCTAAAGTGGTCGCATTAGGTGGGAAGTGGCAAGGCATTCGCTTTTCTTTCCAAGAATATTTTCAAAAGTTAGGACTCGACCCTCAAACTTGGGGACAACCTTTTGCCGCTTTATTAGGTGCTATTCACGTTCAAAAAGGGTTCGGCTTGCCAGCCATCGGTGGAAAAGACAGCATGAGCGGGACTTACGAAGCGTTACATGTGCCACCAACTTTGATTTCATTTGCTGTTCAAACGGAAAAAATAAGCAACATTATCTCACCAGAATTTAAAAAAGCAGACAGCTATATTTATTTGTTCAAGCATCATCAATGCGCCAATATGATGCCTAACTTTGACCAATTAAAAGCCAATTACGATGCGATCTATGAACATATTTCAAAAGGGTTGATCACGGCTGCTTTTACCGTTAAACAAGGTGGAATTGCTGAAGGCATTGCCAAGATGACATTTGGGAATAAAATCGGTGCAATCATCAACACGGAAGAAAATTTATTCGATAAGTTAATCGGATCCATCATCGTTGAATCAACTGAAATTTTAAATATCGAAGGCGCCTGCCATTTAGGGATCACAACGACTGATTCAACGATCAAAATTAACGATGCAACCATCGAGATTGAAGAAGCGATCGCCGCATGGGAATCAACCTTCAAAGCGATTTATCCAAAAGCAACGAATCCAGACAAGCGCGCAGTCGAACCGATCACTTATGAGCGCGTCATGATCAAAACATCGGGTCTGAGGGTTAAGCCACGTGTGTTAGTTTCAGCTTTCCCAGGCACCAACTCAGAATATGACAGTGCCACTGCTTTCCAATTAGCGGGTGCCAAGACACATATTCATGTTTTTAGAAATTTAAGTATTGCTGATATCAATGCTTCTATCGACCAATTATCAACTGAAATTGAAAAGTCACAAATTCTATTTTTGCCAGGTGGCTTTAGTGCAGGAGATGAGCCGGATGGATCAGCTAAGTTCATTGCAGCGGTCTTGAAAAATGAAAAAGTGAAAGCAAGCATTGAAAGCCTACTTGAACGTAACGGTTTGATCATCGGTATCTGCAATGGCTTCCAAGCATTAATCAAATCAGGCTTACTTCCGTATCAAGACTTTAAGGTGACACCTGATTCACCAACCCTTGCACACAACAACATGAGTCGTCACCAATCAAAAGTGGTTCGAACGCGCTACACAGGTGCTAACTCACCGTGGTTGACACAGATGTGTGCGGGAGATATCCACCATGTGGCCATCTCACATGGAGAAGGAAAGTTTACTGCGGCAGACCAGACCATTAAGCAATTAATCCGCGATGGCCTCATTGCTTTCCAATATGTGGATCTTGACGGAACGCCAACAATGGATGAACATTACAATCCCAATGGATCAACAATGGCTATTGAAGGCTTAATCTCACCAGATGGAAAGGTTCTAGGTAAAATGGGGCATACGGAGCGTTCTAGACAGGGGATACTCAAAAATGTGATCGGAAATTATGATCAGAAAATCTTTAAGAGTGGTGTCGAGTACTTTACCAAATAGTCGATTTATCCCAGATAAAGGAAAAAACCTTAGGAGCGAATAAGAGCTATGACTTATGAAAAATTTGAACATAAAGTAATTGGGATGTTACTTGAAGGTGATGATCCCAAATTAGAACAGTTAATTACCCAAACATTAGACATGGAAGTTTTATCAAGAGATGAAACAAAAATGAGTTTCAATGTTAAATTTTTAGTCCCATCATACCTCGCTATTGATGAGACAGAAGGCAAAGTTTTTGGACTTGAAGTTCAGCTTTCAGATTATACCATTGCGCAAGTGGAATTGATCATCAGAGCGGGTCTTATCAACGAATTAAAAGGAACGTATACGCTTGAGATGAGCTATGCAGAAGTGATTGCACACTATCATGAGTTGACATTCGCTTATGCGAATGGACAATCAAGTGAATTAGACTTTCAAGTTGCTTTTAATGATCCAGGTGAAGTATTGTTTGTTAAAAACATCTCTACGATTACAAGAAAGCTTGATGCAAATCTGTCGAAAGTAAAGACAGAAGAGAAAAAAACAGGGCGCATGCCTGAAAAAGCCATTGATCATGCATTGACAGACAACGTGGCTCATAAAGTGCTTGACGAAGTGGTAGAAATGATCCCTGAAGTGGAGGAAGACTTGCAACCTGAACCTGTTGCGCCTTCAACTGTTGAAGAACCAGTGGTTGATGAAGAAGCACGTCTCAAGCAAGAAATATTAGGTCAACTTTTAAATCAGCAAACGACCACTCAAAATCGTGTATCCTTAAAAGATTATGTGAGACATACTGAAACAAGCACCGTGAAAGAGACTGAGGATTCATCTGTGAGAAACGCTGAAAAGGATAGTGTTCAACGCGTTGGGAAAAAGCATGCCAGCAATTTTGGTTTTGAAGAAGTGCTCGACGGTAAAGCGCCACAAGGACCAGTGAGTGTCGGTAAAGATTTCCTGTCAAAAGAGAGTCAAACAGAGAAAATGGTTGAAGCATTCGAACAGCTAGACTTCTCTGAAGCTGAGTATGAACCAGAAGAAATTGAAGTGATTAAAGCCAGTGATGTTAGACAACCTGCCCCTAAGGCGCCTTTTCATTCAAATTTTAAAGTCGAGAATCAAATCACAGCTGATTCAAAAGTATTGGAATCCCTCCCACTCTCGGCAGCAGAAGAAACAAAAATGAATTATGAAATTGCACGTATGGAGCAACGAAGTAAAGAAGTTAGGTTAGCGACGCTTTTGATTGTACTGGGCATTCTTTGCCTGATTGCGTTCTTCATCGTCTTGTTTTAATTTAAAGGGCTTCAAGTTTGAAGTTCTTTTTTGAAGAAAAATGGATTCGCTCGGCAACGCATGCTTCACTAGGAAAAGTTGAGGCAGTAGGGGGAATAATATAAATGAATAAAGGTGAAGTTGATGATAAAAATTTTCAAATATTTGACCCTTAAAGAATGGCTAATGGCGTTTGGAAGTCTAATCTTTATTGTGCTTCAAGTTTGGTTAGAGCTAACCATTCCAAGATATATGGCTGAGATCACAACATTGGTTCAAACACTTGATTCTGAGCAGGGTATAGCAGGACTATGGCGTGCAGGTGGTATGATGATGTTGGCGACAGTCGGTAGTTTAGTTGCTGCGACGGTTGTCGGTTATTTTGCTTCCATGATTGGAACACGCTTTTCGAAACGATTGCGCAGTTTGGTTTTCAAGAAAGTTGACGCTTTTTCGATGGAAGAAATTAATCATTTTTCTACTGACAGCTTAATTACCCGCTCAACCAATGATATCGTGCAAGTACAAATGCTCATTACAATGGGCTTGATCATTATTGTTAGAGCACCGATTATGGCCGGTTGGGCCATGACAAGAATTGCTGGAAAAGCAATCGAATGGACGTTGGTAACAGGGGTAGCGATTTTGATACTATTTGTCGTTGTTGCATTTTTTATGTTTTTTGTCATACCCAAGTTTAGAAAAATGCAAACCTTGATTGATAACATGAATCGTGTCACACGTGAAAATTTAACCGGTGTTCGTGTTGTGAGAGCTTATAATGCAGAAGGCTATCAAGAAGCTAAATTTCAATGCGCCAATGATGAGTTGATAGAAACGCAACTCTATACGGGAAGGGCGGCAGCCAGTGCAACACCGATTATGTCATTTGTGATGAGTGGACTTACATTGGTCATCTATTGGATCGGCGCATACTTAATTAATGCGGCGCAAGTACCGGATCGATTGCCCATCTTTGCTGAGATGATCGTCTTTTCTAATTATGCAGCGCAAGTGATTATGTCTTTCATGATGTTAATGATGATTTTTATTGTATTACCGCGTGCCAGTGTATCAGCAGAGCGCATTCATGAAGTGTTGGATACCGAGCCGACTGTTGTAAATGGGACGAAAACAGAAGGGATAGCAGGGTACAGGGGTGAAGTGACGTTCAATCATGTCAGCTTTAAGTATCCAGGCGCTTCAGATTACGTTTTACAAGACATTAATTTTACCGTTAAAAAAGGTGAAACCCTCGCTTTTATTGGTGCAACTGGAAGCGGGAAATCGACATTGATTAACCTGATCCCACGGTTTTTTGATGCGACAGAAGGTGAAGTCTTACTCAACGGTGTTAACGTTCGAGAATATACAGGAGAAGGATTGCATCATAAAATCGGCTATGTTCCTCAAAAAGCTGTTTTGTTTAAAGGAACGATTTTTTCAAATGTGGCATTTGGTGGAAACGGTCAAGCTAGTTATTCAGAAGCGGATGTTAAACATGCCCTTGCCATTGCTCAAGCGACGGATTTTGTAGAAGCCAAAGAAGGTACTTACGAAGCAGAAATTACCCAAGATGGCACCAATGTATCAGGTGGTCAAAAGCAGCGCCTTTCGATTGCCCGTGCCATTTGTAGAAAACCAGAAATTTATATTTTTGACGATAGTTTTTCAGCTTTGGATTATCAAACAGATCAAGTTTTACGTCGTGAGTTAAAACGAGAATTGGCAGATGCGACGATGATCATTGTCGCACAACGGATTGGAACGATTATGGATGCTGACCAAATTATTGTCTTAGATGAAGGGAAAATAGTCGGTCAAGGTCGCCATGAGACATTGTTACAAACATGTGATGTTTACAAAGAAATTGCAATGAGTCAGCTAAGCGAGGAGGAACTGGCAATATGAAAGAGCAGCAAACAACCCTGAATCAAAAAGAGACGCCCGAAGCTGAATTAAAGGAAAATGAAGCAGAAAATAAAAAAGCAGCATCGGCTAAGACGAAGCAAGAAGTGATCGAAAAGCAAAAAAAGAAAAAAGAGATTCGACGTAAGTTACTCAACTATTGTAAAAGTTACATGCCAAAGGTTTTGATTGCAACTGGACTAGCAGCTGTGGGCACCTTCTTGCAAATTCTCGGACCTAATTTATTCGGAAACCTCGCCAATGAAATTCAAAAAGGACTCCCTGCTTCGGGAACGATTGATTTCACTGCTGTGCGAAACATTGTGCTGATCTTGGTTATTTTTTACGCGGCTTCCGTCTTGTTGAATTTCACCCAAGGTTATATCATGGTGACAGTGATGCAACGAATCAGTCAAAAGTTACGTACTGATATCTCACGGAAAATCAACCAATTACCACTCAGTTATTTTGATCAAGTGAGTCATGGAGATGTTTTGAGTCGTGTGACCAACGATGTCGATGTGATTGGTCAAACGATGAGCCAAAGCATTGTTAGTTTGGTTATCTCACTGATTATGTTTGTTGGGACAGTCGTGATGATGTTTCACAACAGTTGGATTTTAGCGCTCATTGGCATCGGGGCAAGTGCCTTTGGCTTTATCGGAATGGTGTTGATTGCGAAAAAATCTCAACCCCATTTTGTTCGTCAACAAGAAGACTTAGGTGCCGTTAATGGACATATTGAAGAAATTTACGCTGGCCATCATGTCGTTAAAGTTTACAACGGCAGTGAAGAAGCACAACAGACCTTTGAAGCGATTAATGAACGCTTATACGAAAGTGGTTGGAAAAGCCAATTTCTATCCGGTTTGATGATGCCAATGATGATGTTTATTGGTAACTTTAGCTATGTCGCTGTTTGTATTGCTGGCGCAATGCTGGCAATGAATGGCACGATCTCCTTTGGTGTGATCGTTGCATTTATGCTTTATATTCGGATGATTAACCAGCCGCTTGCGCAAATGGCTCAAACATTGCAAGGCTTTCAACAAGCCATCGCGGCAGGTGAACGCACTTTTGAGTTTCTTGATGCAGAAGAGATGACTGATGAAAGTCAAAAAAGCATGCAATTGAATGATGTTAAAGGCCATGTTGAATTTCGAGATGTTAAATTTGGGTACAAACCTGGAGAAAGTGTGATTCACCATTTCTCTGCAACGATCAATGCAGGTCAAAAAGTAGCGATCGTCGGCCCAACAGGTGCTGGGAAAACGACCATCGTTAATTTATTAATGCGTTTTTATGAAGTGGATGCTGGTGACATCTTCATCGATGGGACACCTATTAGCTGCATGTCACGAAAAGAGGTCCATGATCAATTTTGCATGGTGTTACAAGACACTTGGCTTTTTGAAGGCACCATTAGAGAAAATATCGTGTATTGCCAAGAAGGCATTACAGATGAACAAGTGAAAGCAGCTTGTCAAGCGGTAGGGCTTGATCACTTTATTGGAACATTACCAGAAGGTTATGATACATTACTTAATGATAAAATCAGTCTATCGCAAGGTCAAAAGCAATTGCTGACCATTGCAAGAGCGATGATTCAAGATGCGCCGATGTTGATTTTAGACGAAGCAACAAGCTCCGTCGATACAAGAACAGAGCACCTCATTCAAGAAGCCATGCTCAAGTTGACAGCAGGTCGTACGTCATTTGTTATCGCACACCGTTTATCAACCATTAAACATGCTGATGTGATTTTAGTGATGAAAGATGGCGATATTGTCGAAAGTGGCAATCATGAAGCACTATTGGCGCAAAATGGCTTTTATACAACGCTTTATAACAGTCAATTTGAAGCGGTTGCTTAAAAATAACGTCGAATTTATCCGTTAAGGGACATATCTTTATCGATTAGTGATGTCGAGTACTTTACTAAATAGTCGTTTTAGTGTAAAATATAAGGATATATCTTAGTTAAGAACTGGAGTTAAGAGCGATGACTTATGAAAAATTTGAACATAAAGTAATTGAAATGTTGCTTGAAGGAACTGACCCAAAATTAGAAAAATTACTTATGCAAGCAAGGGATGGCGAAGTGGTATCAAGAGAAGAAAACGCAACAGGCTTTACTGTTGCATTTTCAGTGCCGTCTTTTTTAGCCGTTGATGAATTAGCAGGTACCATTTCAGGCGTTACCGTTAAACATTCAAACACGCCTATTTTGCAGCTTGAATTAATCATTAAAGCAGGTTTAGTCAACCAGTTGAATGGAACGTATACTGCTAAAATCAATTATTCAGAAGCGCTCTCTCTGTATGATGAATTAACCCTCACTTATGCCAATGGAAAATCAAGTGAGCTGAACTTTCGTTCTCATGAGGACAATTCTAGTGAATTAACCTTGGTTAAAAATATTACAACGCTTTCGGAAGAAGCCCATGTGAACACTGCTAAGGTGATCTTAGCAACAGAAAAAGTTGAAGAACAAATTGTGAGGGATAACGGTGGGTTAAACAAGGAATCTCTACCAAGCGCACAAGCAGATCAATCGCATAGAGAAATCGAGGAAGTTGCGACGTCCAACTTGATAAAGAAATCATCAGGATTAGCATCAAGAGTAGAAGCATTAAAACAAGCTTTGGCCGAATCTCTAGAAGAAGAAATATTGCCGCCGCTTGATGTGACTGCTGCTCAATGGGTAGAAGAGACCATCGTGATGGAAGAAGCATTTGAAACAGTCACGGGCGACAATGAACAAGAAGTGTCGTTCCCAATTGAACCCGGTGCCGCTCAATGGTCAGAAGGGATCGTGACAGATGTACCTGAAGAAGTGCCATCTACTGCGCCTATTACAGAAGAGAATGAAGCAGAAGCACCAGTACCATTAGACATAGAAGAAACACCGTTTTTCGAAGAAACGACTGTGACAGATGTACCTGAAGAAGTGCCATTTACTGCGCCTATTACAGAAGAGAATGAAGCAGAAGCACCAGTACCATCATTAAACATAGAAGAAACACCGTTTTTCGAAGAAACGACTGTGACAGATGTACCTGAAGAAGTGCCATTTGCTTCGCCTACGACAGAAGAGAATGAAGCAGAAACACCAATACCATCATTAGACATAGAAGAAACACCGTTTTTCGAAGAAACGACTGTGACAGATGTACCTGAAGAAGTGTCATTTACTGCGTCTATCACAGAAGAGGATGAAGCAGAAACACCAGAATCTGCAGTAGAAGCTGAACGACCAGAACCTGAAGCAGAAAACACCGACGCTCGTTTAATGAGTGAGCCTTTCGAAGGGAAGTCCTACATTGAACAACTTGAAGCGGAAATCATGAAAAAACTTGCAAAAGCAAATCCAGTTTTTACAGGAACAATGGATGCTCATTTGTCAAGAGACGAAACGACCTTTGTGTCTGATTTGACGACAGTGTTAACGGACGAAAAATCTTATATTGACGAACTTGAAGCAGAAATGGCTCAAAAATTAGATGAAGAAGCTCAACTTTTTGAAAAATCCGTTGACTTTGAGGTATTAGATCCTGAGATCATCATCGATGAAAAAATAGGAGAAGCTGTTGAGATTGAAGAAGAAGACCAAGCTGAACCTGAAATCTTAGAAACCGAGTCGATAACAACAGACGTTTCAGTGATGACCGATCCACCCCTAGCTGAGCTAGTAGACTCGATGACTTTAGCATTAGAAGTTGACGCATTGGATGACAAGATGGCAATCGTTATTGAAGAGGATCAAAGCCAATCCGACATTGACGATGTATTAGAAGTAGAAGTCGTTTCACAAGATGTCGATGCGCCTGAAGGCGTTATTTCAGAAGCTGTTGTAGAAGAAGTAACGTCTGAAACAGAAGTTGCACCTGGTTTGGTGATTGAACCAATTGAAGGAAAATCTTATATTGAACAGCTTGAAGCTGCCATTCTCAAAAAACTCGAAAAAGAAATGCAGCTTCTTGAAACAACACCTATAGACCCTGTATCAGCTGTTAAAGCGCTTGAAGAAGAAGTAGTGGCGCCGATTGAACCTGAAGAAGCTGTTGATCCTGATCCCGTTTTAGAAACAACACCTATAGATCCCGTATCAGCTGTTAAAGCGCTTGAAGAAGAAGTGATGGTGTCGACTGAACCTGAAGAAGATGTTGACCTTGATCCCGTTTTAGAAACAGTGCCTGATCCTTTGCCAGATGAAGCAGCATTAGAAGAAGTTGTGTCCGAAGTAGTTGAGGAAGAAGCTCAAACAATCGATATAGCACCGGTTGCTAAAAAACGAATGACTTTGGAAGAGTATGTGAAGCACACTGGCGCTAGTGATACAACTGTCGAAGAAACATTGCAAGCACCAGCAGAAGAAGCGGTACAAGTTAAACCTTTGAGAGAAGGAAGCATATTAGAAGAGCAAAGAAGACGAGGGATTGGCATTGGTATCTTTCTCATTTTATTGGGATTGGCACTTATCATTGCTTTCTTCGTTAGCTAGGTTGTTTCGACATGCGCTATAGATGAAAAATAGAAAGGGCTTAATTGAGCTCTTTTTTACTTATGACCGTTGAGATGCTTTTTAAATGTGTTTGTCGTTTAAAATACTGTGCTGAATAGATGAGAATGGAGGTTATTTAATGATTAAAATTGCATGTGTAGGTGACAGTTTAACTTACGGTTACTTGGTTGAAGATAGAGAAGTCAACTGTTATCCAGCTGTTTTAAATGAACGACTTGGTGATACGTATGTGGTTGGAAATTTTGGTGTTAATGGACATACGTTATTAAAAACAGGTGATGCGCCTTATTGGAATCATGAAAATTTTAAATTTAGTGCGATGATTGAACCGGACATTGTGCTGATCATGCTAGGCTCCAATGACGCCAAGCCGCATAACTTTACAACACTAGAAGACTTTTTACAAACCTATGAAGAAATGATTGCGTATTATCGTCAGCTAGATTCAAAACCGCGTATTTACATGATGACACCACCAACAGTGTTTCCGTCTGAATTGCCGAAAATGTCGACGATTTCCCCTGAAGCGGTTAATGAAATAGCTGAGGGAATTAGAGGATTGGGAAAGAAGCTACGACTATCAGTGATTGATATGAATAAAAAAACAGCGGATCATCCCGAATGTTTTGTATCTGACGGGGTTCATACGAATAAAAAAGGTGCAGAGCTGATTGCAACTGTTATTTTTAGAGAATTATCTAAGAAATAAAGATAGCATGACGCGTACAAGTAAAGATTGTAATATGACTCAAAATCAAGTATAATAGTACCATTAAGGGCGATGGCTTTTGTCGCCCTTATATGTTTGTCCTTTGTTTGATTTGAATGAAGGAAATGGAATACCATTTAAAGAGGAAGGGTTTGGGAAACATGCATCAAGATATTGATAAAATTTTGTTGTCACAGGAGGAAATTGAATTAAAGTCAGCTGAACTTGCGAGACAGTTAAAAGTTGACTATGAAGACAAACAACCTATTTTATTGGGACTTTTAAAAGGGTCGACGATGTTTATGGCTGATTTAATGAAGCATCTTGATATCGATTTACAAATTGATTTTATGGATGTTTCGAGTTATCATGGGACTTCTTCAACTGGTGATGTGAAAATTGTAAAAGATTTAGATCTTTCGGTACGCGGTCGACATGTTTTGATTGCTGAAGATATTGTTGATACGGGGCGTACTTTAGAAAAAGTGATCGAGCTTCTTAAGCACCGTGGTGCCATCACAGTTGAAATGGTGACCATGCTAGATAAACCAGAAGCACGTATTGCACCCATTACAGCGAAATATATCGGTTTTACGATTCCAAAAGCATTCGTTGTTGGATACGGATTAGACTATAACGAAAAGTATCGCAACTTGCCTTATATTGGGATTTTAAAACAAGCTGTGTATTTAGAAAACGAATAAAAAGGGACTCGATTGAGTCCTTTAATCATATAAAAGTTCAGCTAGTTAAACTTGAAATACCCAGCCTTCTGGTGCTTCGATGTCACCAAATTGGATGCCTACGAGCTCATCATACAGCTTTTGAGTGAGTGGTCCTACTTCTGTTTCAGAGTAAAAGACATGATCTTTTCCTTTAACTGTAATCGCACCAACTGGCGTGACAATTGCAGCTGTTCCACATGCGCCTGCTTCTTTATATTGATCAAGTTGATCGATGTAAATGTCGCCTTCTGTTGCTTTTAAGCCTAAGCGATGTTCAGCCAAGTAAAGCAGGGCGTATTTTGTAATGGAAGGTAAAATAGAGTCAGACTTTGGTGTTACAAATTCGTTGTCATGGGTAATGGCAAAGAAATTCGCTGCACCCACTTCTTCAATTTTAGTATGTGTTGCTGGATCTAAATACACGACATCTGTATAACCTTGCGCTCTTGCTAATTTTCCAGGCAACATGCTGCCTGCATAGTTTCCACCGACTTTTGCACGACCTGTTCCAAATGGAGCTGCTCGGTCATAATCAAAGCTGGCTAAAAATCTGGCTGGTTGTAAGCCGCCTTTGAAATAAGCGCCAACTGGCATGGCAAAGACAATAAACATAAATTCAGGGGCTGGCGCAACGCCGATCATATCGCCAACGCCAATTAACAACGGACGTAAATATAAAGTTCCACCACTGCCATAAGGCGGGATGAATGCTTCATTGGCACGCACGACTTGTTTGACGGCGTCAATAAATTTTTCTTCAGGGACTTCTGGCATCAACAACCGTATTGCAGATTTATTGAGTCGTTTTGAATTCTCATCCACACGGAACAATTGAACATCACCAGACTTTGTTCGATATGCTTTTAACCCTTCAAAGCATTGTTGTCCGTAGTGAAGTGCAGGTGATGATTCAGAAATGGTCAATTGATTGCCTTCAACGAGCTTTCCCGCATCCCACTTTCCATCTTTATATGTTGATACGTAACGCAATGGCAAATCACGATACATAAAGCCTAAGTCATTAAAATCTAACGTTTCTGCTTGTACTGCCATATTTGACGCCTCCAATGTGTTGTTATTTAATTGTTTTGGCTGTGACGATTGATGATGAAGTTACCCCTGTTTTTTTGCTTTCATCTTATGAAAAAAGACTCACTTGTTTGTGTGAGTCGACCATTAAAGCTACTTGAATCATTTAACTTAGCATACGTATAAATTAAAAAATATCAGTAATTACTTTTGATAGGGTCATTCACACTGAGAAAAAATCAAATTGATGGCAATATTAGCCTTGAGGAGGGGATTGACCACACCGACCCCAAGCAGATCAATTTCAATTTCCATGATGAATCACTCCATTCTTTCTAAAGTGTTGTGGGATATCTTAGCACAATTTTACACATCTGTAAATAGAGAATTCATTGAAAATGTTTTAATTCATTGAAAATGTTTATTTTTCGAACATAAGTAAAAAAGAAATGTCAGGCGACATTTTTTATTTTTTACGCCCTTTTTAGGGTCTAAACAATCGTCCTTGATAAGTCTGACGCTCGGTTAAAGTATCATCAATTTGGTTTAAAATTTCCCACTTTTTAAGGCTCCATAAAGGGCCGATTAAATCTTCACGGGGACCATCACCTGTGATTCGGTGCATGACGATTTCTGGATTAATCATTTCTAATTGGCGAACAACCAAGTCAACATATTCATCTCGTTCCAGAAGTCGCATCATGCCTTTTCTAACCATATGAGCCATCGCTGTTTTCTCTAGTACATGTAAAAGATGGATTTTCAACCCTTGAATATCAAGATTCCCTACAGCATGCGCCGTTTCCATCATCATCTCATCAGTCTCACTTGGAAGTCCATTGATCATATGAACAATGACATTGATATTTTTTGCTCTTAACTTGGCGACACCATCTAAAAACGTTTGATAATCATGTGCACGGTTAATTAGCTTACTGGTTTTTTCATGCATCGTTTGTAAACCTAACTCAACCCACAGATTAACCCTTTGATTCAGTTCACCTAAATATGCCACGACGTCATCTGGTAAACAATCTGGACGTGTCGCAATGGAAAGACCGACAATATGAGGGTCAGCCGCCAAAACAGCTTCGTACTTTTCTTTTAACACGTGAAGCGGCGCATGGGTGTTAGTAAAAGCTTGAAAATAGGCGATGTATTTAGCTTCAGGCCACTTGGTGTGCATGCGGTCTCGAATTTGGTGAAATTGTTTTAACAAGTCATCTTTGGGATTACCTGCAAAATCGCCACTTCCTTTAATGCTGCAAAATGTACAACCGCCATAAGCAACGGTGCCATCAATATTGGGACAAGTAAAGCCAGCATTGATCATGACTTTGAATACTTTACCCCCGTACTTCTCTCGCAAATGGGAATTTAATGTATGGTATCTTTTTCCTGTTTCCGGATGTGGAAATGTCATTTTTTCACCTCAGTCTATCTGCTTGACAAATGTTACCATCAAAAGTCTTAATTTGACACTTTTTAAAATGACAACTACGTCGTTTTCATCAATTGATGCATGCCGATTGACTTAGGTGTTGTCAGTTTAAAGCCAAATTTTTCATAGAGGAACTTTGCATCACCGTCAGCGATTAAACTCACATATGATTGTGGTGTTGCATGCGCTTCTAACCATTTCATTAGCGCTGTCATGATCTTTTTCCCGATCCCTTTTCCTTGATAGTTGGGGTGCACCACAACATCTACAATCTGAAACGTTGTTGCACCATCGCCAATGATACGACCCATACCAACGAGCAACTCGCCGTCTCTAACTGTTACCATATAATTAGAATGCGCCAATCCTTTTTGAACCCCTTGAATATTTCTAGCTGACATCCCTGCTAAAAGCCTTAACTCAACGAACGCTTCAGCAGTGGGTAACTCAAAATTCATGTTAAGCAATGACATACACCTCCTCATGACTTTCATGCTCGTTTACACTTTTAATTATACCATTATAGGCGAGTTTTCGCAATCATGCGGACTTTAAAATGATTTATCATGCTTAAAAACATTGCTTGTTTTCATAGATTTATAGCGTTCAATATGGTAAAATTATCGGAACAAGTTATTGTGATATAATAGCCCACATTTGGCGAGCAACAACGGCTTGAAAAACTTTAAGCATGAATTTCTTTAACAACCAAAAATAAGTATATCCAAGAGCAACAGAGCATTTGGTTATACCTATTTTTCGTTTATAGATGTTCTAGCTATCAAAAGCAAAAATCATTTGTCAAAACTATCAATCCCATGATTGAACTTGCCCATGTTCAACTAGAAAACCATGTAACAACCCAAGCCATTCAAGTTCAGAAATGAAAAGCTATGCAACTTCAGCTGATGGTATTTGTTCAAAGGGTCAAATCAAAAAATCTTTCAAATTTTGGAAATCCACCCCGTAGGGGTTAGTTCCAAAATTCAAGCCACGAGACCGTGGCTCGGTGCGTCAAATAATCGAAATCCATTCCGTTAGGA
>JGI24700J35501_10930902_pt1 | contig 37453 bp, 36 predicted proteins | sample TergutTh196P1_FD_35501 | JGI IMG/M metagenome (IMG submission 35501)
GATTGTCCGTTTCGGATTTGTACTCAAAGATGTTATTATTTCTGAATATCCGCCCTATGTTTTTGTCTATCTCAACATCTGCCGTCTTTTTGATTATGAGAACGTCCATTTTGAGGGCTTCTTTGCTTAGTTGATGTTCATCTTCAAAGATTAGGACATCTTCATAATCATGTAGCTCTAATTGAAGGGCAGCGAAAAATGCGTCGTGCCAATATATTTTGTCTTGCTTGTTATTTTCTTTCTCTGTATCTTGTTGATTATTGTCTTTATCCATAATGCCCTCGCAAATTTTGATAGTGGAATTTTTAGCCCCTCTATAATAATTATAAATTATTTTGTTCGAGTTTTCAAGATGGAATTTTTCCGACACAAATAAGGGCTAACGCTTGTAGCCCTCAATCATTTTCGTTTCAGCCTGTTTATTGTAGCGTTCAAAATCTAGGTTAACACAACCTGTTTAATTTTTGCGAACGGATAAGTTAATGCTTATTTAGCGTATTTGCCTGTTTACCTTTCCTGGTTTTCAAAATGAAGTCGGTGGCGATACAAATAGCCGCTATGATGGGATAAACAATCAAAACAGAGCGAACCATATAAAACATGGCGTTGGGATGTTGTTCTACAAAAAAACCAATTATCCATGTATACAGAGCCACAAAAAATAGGGCAAGTAAAAAATGTATACCCGTCAAAATAGCGAAATGCTGTTTTTTGAAATATCTAAATATCAACAAACTTCCGGATACAAATGTGCATAAGATAAGGCGTGAACCTAAATGTACATAAGTTGTGCCAACATCCCCAACCGTAATAACTGTCAAAACCAAATCAAACAGTGTTGATATTGTGAATATAATGCAGATAAGTATTAGCGTGTTCGTGTTCAGCAATCGCCGTATAAATGGACTTTCTAACATGCAATTTACCTCTAATATAAATTAACTCGCCACCACCATAAGAACATGGTAGTGGCTGCCGTGTACCTTAACTTTCGGGTTGTTTAGGACACAACCAATAATTTAATTCAACTAATCTCTACGCCTGTAAACCTGACCCGGTCTTGTTTCCTCCAATAACTGTTCCACGGTAACAAGGTCAAATCCCTTTTCTATTAAAGAAGGCACGAGTTTTGCCACTGCTTTATATGTACTTTCGTGTATATCGTGCAGAAGTATTATATCACCACAACGTACATTTTCCATAACGTAATCGTATATCTGCTGGCTATTGCGAAGCTCCCAATCTCTGGGATCCAATGACCAAAGTATCATGGAATACCCTAATTCTTCCATTATGACTTGCTCTCTTGTTCCAAATATGCCAAACGGAGGACGCATGGTTGCGGGGAACTTATCCGTTAACTGTTCGATCAAATCAGCAGTACGCCGCATAGTTTCAAATACTCCTGACGGAGTGAGCTTTGGCAAATTCTCATGGAACCACGTATGATTTCCTATTTCGTGGCCATGTTCCACTGTGCGCAAAAATGTGTCGGGCGACTTTTGAACAGCATGACCTAACACAAAAAATGTGGCTTTCACATTATGTTCATAAAGCACATCCAGGATTGCGTCCGTGTAACGACCAGGGCCGTCATCAAAAGTGAGTGCTATTGTCCCTATTATCTCTCTAGTTTCTACCATAGCTTGATATTCATCTCCTATCATTTGGTTTACTTGATTGGCTATCATAGTTTGTGTAGATAAAACCATAAAAGTTATGAAAAAAATTATCGTATTCATTTTAGTATGCCTTTGCAAAATATACCATATGTTTGGCTTTTTCCCCGCAATAAAGGCAGGTGTTGCCCAAAGTTTCTTGCTCGTCCGGTATACAGCGAATGGTTGCAGATGTTTGTTCCTTTATTTTTTCCTCACATACATTGTTACCGCACCACATAGATTTTATAAAGCCGGGGGTGGTGTTCAGCGTGGTTTCAAAATCTTTCATGTTGTCTACCACATAGGTTTTTTCTTTTAAACGGTTTTGTGCTTTTTTGTACAAGTCATTTTGTATGATTGTCAGCAAATTTTCGATTTCTTTCGTTAAATCATCCAACGGTACAAAAACCTTCTCTCCTGTATCCCTGCGTACGAGTACAGCTTGTCCCTTCGCAATATCTTTCGGCCCAAGCTCCAACCGTATGGGAACACCTTTCATTTCATATTCGCTAAACTTCCAACCGGGGCTTTTATCGGTTATATCCAACTTAGTGCGAAAATGGGGTGCCAATTCATTTTTTAGCTGCTCTGCCCGCTCTGTTACCCCTTTCTCTTTTTGGGCAATAGGCACTATAATAACCTGAATCGGGGCAACTTTTGGAGGAAGCACGAGACCGTTGTTGTCCCCATGCACCATAATAAGCGCACCTATCATACGTGAGCTTACCCCCCAAGATGTTTGGTAAGGGTGTACCAAGTTGTTGTCTTTGTCAGAAAAAGTTATGTTAAAAGCTCTGGCAAAACCGTCTCCCAGGTTGTGGCTAGTGCCAGATTGCAGTGCCTTACCATCGTGCATTAGGCTTTCTATTGTAAAAGTAGTTACTGCTCCGGCGAACTTTTCCTTTTCGCTTTTTTTTCCTTTTATAACCGGTATAGCCAAATTATCCTCAAAATGTTTTGCGTATATGTTAAACATGGTTATGGCTTGCTCTTGTGCCTCTTGATTGGTTGTGTGTACCGTGTGACCCTCTTGCCACAAAAACTCACTTGTGCGAAGGAAAGGGCGGGTTGTTTTTTCCCATCTTACAACGCTGCACCATTGGTTATAACGCAGGGGCAAATCCCTGTAGGATTGTATTATGTCGGCAAAGTGGTTGCAAAAGAGTATTTCCGATGTTGGGCGTATACACAAAGGATCCGCTAACTCCTCGCCGCCGGCTTGAGTAACTAAAGCTACCTCCGGAGAAAAACCTTCAACATGAGCTTTTTCTTTTTCCATCATGCTAAGAGGTACAAACATCGGCAAATACACATTTTCTACCTCTTCGGCTTTAAACATGTTGTCCAGTTGATTTTGTATAAGTTCCCAAATCCTGAAACCATAAGGGCGAAATATTACACAGCCCTTTATCGGTGCGTATTCTATCAGCTCCGCTTTTTTAACCACATCGGTATACCATTGCGGAAAATCTATATTCATATCGGTAATTGCGTCTATTTTCTTTTTCGACATTTTTGTGACTCCTTTTAAATGGCGTTTACTATACTATATTATATTTTACTGGATTTTTTCAAAAATGTCTATAGACAATTTCCCATTGTTTTTTTGAATTTTTAAGATTGAAATAATTTTTTTAAAAAACACTTGACTTTGGGGTTACTCCAACATTTATAATAATAACAATCTGGGGTGTGGGCAGAACCACACAATTCCATTTTTTAAGGAGGTAGATAGTTAATGAGGGAAGATTTGGTTTCGATAGGGGCTTTATCGAAAATGGTCAGGTTAAGTACCGATACTTTGCGTTACTATGACGAGATAGACCTATTAAAGCCTATGCATATCTCGCAAGAAACGGGCTATAGGTACTATGTACCTGAGCAAGCAGCTACTATTTTGCGTATTTTGGAACTGAAAGAGTTTGGGTTCTCGCTGAAAGAGATAAAAGACGCTTTAAAAAAAGACGATACCCAACTAAAAGAAATGTATCAGCTAAAATTAGCTGAAATTGTGCAGCAAAACTTAAATAACCAAAAAATTATAGAAAATTTATCGTACAAAGTGCAGGAGGAAAAAAAGATGAACAAAAAAGTGTTAATAGTAGACGACGCAAGTTTTATGCGTTCGATTGTAAAGGAAATTTTAGGCCACAGAGGCTTTGATGTGGTGGAGGCGAAAAATGGTGCAGAAGGTTTGCGTTTGTACAAGGAAGAAAAACCCGGTGCAGTCATTTTAAACGTTGTAATGCCCACCATGGATGGCATTGAAATGTTAAAAGAGCTTGAAGGGGATGCAAACGTTATTATGCTGACTGCTATGGCACAGACGGCTACAGTGGCAGAGGCACTAAAAAATGGCGTACGGGATTTTATAGCTAAACCTTTTCGGAGTGAGCGGCTTATAGAAGCGTTGAACAAATCCTTCACAACCACAGCGGTGTATAACCAAAAACAGTTAGAAAAATTGTACAACTATGGTAAGCAAAATATCGACACGCTTTCACAAGAAGAAATCGACAACATGATACAAGCCGTTCGTAATCTCGATGACGACTGCGACATTATCACATTAATAAACACAGTGGTTTAGGATGTGTTCCCACTAATACGCATGAAGAGAATAGTGAAGCGCTGAGCCCTAGACGCATAGGCGAGTAGCAACCACAGATTGCGACCAGCCCCCAAAATTACGGCAAATTTAGATGCTTAACAATTTTGGGGGTCGAGGGGGCTAGCCCCCTCGCGGGGTTTGGGGCAAGCGCCCCACGGTTTTTATTTTTTAACATCGGATTTCCACTGGGAAATAAGCTGATTCAAACTTTTTTCTAAAGCTGGGTTGCTGGGCCTATCGTCTTCATCACTCCGCAATGAGTATACTCTATCATCGAGCTGTTTTTCGATTTTGCGAGTTTCGCCCAAAACCTGCCGCAGATGATTCAAAAACTTTGATCCTATCTCATTTTCGACCAAAATAAGTAACGGATCGTTAAGCCTCACTTGATCTTTGGCAATTCGCCTTTTAAAAAGAGCTTTCTGTAACCTGGTTGCAATCTTCGCACGCTCTTTAAAGGTAGGTGCTTTACCCTTACCATAAATACTTACCCCCTCAAGTTCGTGGTATAGGTCAGTTTGCTCTTTTTCTGACAATTTTAATTTCTCGTGATAATACCCAACATCTTTTTTGCAACTTTCCAGTATGTAAATGATGAGTTCAATTTTTTCTGATATCTTCAAAAAGCTAACACCTCCTAATATTTATATTTGTATACCGCTATATCACATCTAATCCGTAGCTACGAAATAAATTCCTCAAATTTTCGGTTTCTTCTTTTGTTGGTTCTTTCGTATCTTGTAGCTTATAATCCAACCCCATATCTGCCCATTTATATGCACCAAGCTGATGAAAGGGCAAAACACTAAACTTATCTACATTTTTTAGATTGCACACATATTGTGCAAGATCGTGCATTTCTTTTGTTATGTTGGTATGACCGGGAACTTGCACAAAACGTATCCAAACAGGTATGTTGTTATCATTTAAATATTGTGCAAAAGCTAGTGTATTATCTATCTTTATCCCAGCCAAATCCAAAAAGCGTGCCGGATTTATGGTTTTTATGTCTAAAAGTACCAAATCTGTATAAGATAATATTTCCGCAACATGCTCGTCTATTTTGTAGCAACCGCTGGTGTCGAGTGCTGTGTGTATTCCCTGGGTTTGACATGCCTTAAACACTTCTTTGCAAAATGCTTTTTGCATGAGAGGCTCCCCACCGGTTAATGTCATTCCGCCCCCCGAAAATTTAAAATATGACTTGTACTTCACAATATCTCGCACTATTTCCTCTACAGAAATTTCAGTAGCAGTTTTGCTATCGGTTGGCCAAGTGTCCGGGTTATGGCAATATATACACCGCAGAGGGCAACCCTGCAAAAAAACGGCATAGCGAATCCCCGGTCCGTCTACCGTTCCGCATGTTTCTATGGAATGAACCTTTCCAATTACCATCATCAAAACCCTAAACCCTTTCGTGTATAGTGCGGTGTATAACATCTAGCTGCTGTTCTCTTGTTAATTTAACAAAGTTTACTGCGTAGCCGCTAACCCGTATTGTTAACTGTGGATACAAATGTGGATTTTCCATGGCATCTAACAATGTTTCTTTGTCAAACACATTTACATTCATATGATGACCCATATCAGAAAAATAGGCATCTAATATGGCGACCAAATGATTTAATCTTCTGTCTGCTGTCTTTCCCAAAGCACTTGGAATTATGGAAAATGTAAGGGATATTCCATCTTGTGCATGTGTATAGGGAAGAGATGAAACTGAAGCCAATGAAGCAATGGCACCTTTTGTATCACGCCCATTCATTGGATTTGCTCCCGGTGCAAATGGCTCCCCTGCTTTGCGCCCACACGGCGTAGCTCCTGTTTTCTTACCATAAACAACATTGCTTGTTATTGTAAGAACGCTCAGTGTGATTTTTGCGTTGCGGTATGTTTTGTGTTGCTTTAACTTATTCATAAAATCTTTAACAATGTTGGATGCAATTTCGTTTATTTCCGGATCATTGTTGCCAAAAGCAGGATATTCCCCTTCCACATTGTAATCTACAGCAATACCTTTTTCATTTCGTATAACTTTTACCTTTGCATATTTTATTGCGGAGAGTGAGTCTACAACGATGCTAAGACCGGCTATGCCCGTGGCTTGAGTACGCAATATATCTCTGTCGTGCAACGCCATTTGTAAGCTCTCATAATTATACTTATCGTGCATATAATGGATTATGTTTAACGTTTTTATGTACAAATCCGCCAACCAATCTGTAATTTGGTTGTAGCGTTCAAGAACTTCATCGTAGTCTAAATATTCGCTGGTTATCGGTGCAAAAGCAGGTGTTATTTGCTCACCTGTCATTTCATCTACCCCGCCGTTAATTGCATATAACAGTGCTTTTACCAAATTTACTCTAGCACCAAAATACTGCATTTGCTTACCAATAGATGTAGCTGAAACACAACATGCAATACCGTAATCATCTCCCCACACAGGACGCATTAAATCGTCGTTTTCGTATTGTATAGAGCTTGTGTCTATAGAGGCTTTTGCACAGTAATCTTTAAAACCCCTCGGCAAATTTACACTCCACAGCACAGTAAGGTTTGGCTCCGGTGCAGAACCAAGGTTGTACAATGTGTGCAAAATGCGGAAACTGTTTTTTGTAACAAACGTTTGCCCGCCGGTGCTTTGCCCCCCTATTGCTTCCGTTACCCATGTCGGGTCGCCGGAAAACAAGCTGTTATATTCGGGGGTACGCAAAAACCTAACCATACGCAGCTTCATAACAAAATGGTCAATAAACTCTTGAGCCTTTTCTTCCGTTATTATTCCACTTAATAAATCACGCTCTATATAAATGTCCAAAAATGTAGTTACCCGCCCAAGGCTCATGGCTGCGCCATCCTGCTGCTTTATTGCACCCAAAAAGGCAAAATATGTCCATTGTATAGCTTCCTGTGCGTTTGCGGCAGGAACACTAATATCAAAGCCGTACGCTTTAGCCATTCCCGTAAGTTCTTTAAGAGCGGTCATTTGTTCGCTCAATTCTTCACGCAAACGGATAGTTTCCTCGCTTATCTCTTTTACTAGATGCGTTTTTTCTCGCAACTTTTCTTTTAACAAAAAATCTGTTCCGTAAAGTGCAACTCGACGATAATCGCCAATTATGCGTCCCCTTCCGTATGCATCGGGCAATCCCGTAATTATACCGCTTTTGCGAGCTTTTATCATTTCATCTGTATAAACATCAAAAACTCCTTGGTTGTGGGTTTTGCGAAACTCGCTAAAGACTCGGGCGGTACCCGGATCTAGTGTGTAACCATATGCAGCAAGTGCATTTGCAACTACCCTGTATCCACCAAACGGCAAAATAGCCCGTTTCAAAGGAGCATCTGTTTGAAAACCAACGATTGTTTCTAAATCTTTGTCTATATATCCGGGGCCATATGCCTGTATAGATGAAGGTGTGCTTGTTTCTGCGTCCAAAATGCCTTTTTTGTACTCTTGGTCTATAAGTTTTTTTGCTTTTTCCCAAAGTTTTACGGTTGCAGATGACGGAGCTGCAAGAAAACTTTCGTCGCCAAGATAAGGTGTGTAATTTTTTATAATAAAATCTCTTACATTTACTTCTGTTTGCCATGGACCAGGGTTAAAATTTTGCCACTGAGGTCTTTCCATTATAAAACTCTCCTTTTTGGTACATATAGCTATTCCGCTTAGTACAGTCTTTTTTGAATATTACTAAACGGAATTGCCTCCTTGATTCAGCAGTTCCAAAAAATTCATAATTACAATTAAATACGGAACTGCCATAACTTAATTTTTAAATTTCTGTACCTTTTATTATAATTTGTATATGATAACCGTGTCAAATTTTTTTTCTTAAAAAGTTTGAAATGCTTTGGAAAAAGCAAAAAAGCCAAATTGTTATGTGCTTTAGATTTTGTGGTTGCTTTTATAATAATTTTATGCTACTATGTATAGCAATTCCGATTTTAAATTGTCCAAAGGTCGGCGGTTTTTTGACTTGAAAACACAAGCCAAACCGGAAGCACTATACTTTATAGCGTTTTTCATTTAAGAAAAAGTTAAGTTGCTATACTAATTTTTTTTAAGGAGGGTTTCACAAATGAGCCAAAAATTCCAACTTGTAGGTAGCTTGTTGCGTCCCACAAACCTGCTAAACTACAAAAGACAAATTGAACATAATGACACTATTACCTACCCTTTTTACAACGATTTGGAAGGATATGAAAACTGCGAAGTTGAAGCAACAAAAGACATAATACGTAAGCAACTGGAACACGGCATCGACATAATTAGCGACGGAGAATTTTCAAAATCTATATGGCACTTAGATTTTGTTTGGGGCTTCAAGGGTGTTGGTCGCAAAATTGCAAAACAAGGTTACTTTTTTAGGGACAAAAACGAAACCACGAAATATGACTACGAAACCCGAAAAGACATTGCATTGGTTTTTACCGAAAAATTTGGCGGGAAAGATCACCACTTTATCAAAATTTTTAAAAGGATTTTATCCTTTGCTGACGGTGTACAGACAAAACTTTGTATACCTTCGCCTTCTCACATGTTTGGAGAGTTTTCTTGGTCCAAAAATATTCAAGGCAAAGATGAAGTTTATTCTTCTTCCGATGATATGAAAAGTGCCTTATTAAAAGCATACAAGGATTTCACACAAGAGTATGCCGATGCAGGCGGTAAAATATTGCAGCTTGACGACTGCCTATGGCAAATTTTTGCAGACGACAACCCCAACTCCCCCTTCACCGGTCAAAATGTCGATATGGGTGCAGTAAACGCCTTAGCAGACGAGTTTGTGGAACTAAACAACTCCCTTATCGATTTCGGTCATAACCTTGGGCTAAAAATGTGGACGCACAACTGCCGCGGCAACTACGAATCCAGACACATGGGCGGCGGTACTTACAGCAAAATATCCGATCTGTTCCTAAAACAACAAAAATACGATCGGTTCTTTTTGGAATGGGACGACGAAAGAGCCGGGGGGTTAGACGCTCTGGAAGCCTTTAAAGACAAGCCGGAAGCAGAAGTTGTGTTGGGTCTAATGTCAAGCAAAACTAACACATTAGACGACGAGGATAGGATCGTAAAATTGCTAAACGAGGCTTCTAAAATAATCGACAAAAACCGCCTTTTCCTTTCTCATCAATGTGGCTTCGCTTCTTGTGATGGTGGTAACGAGCTAACAGAAGAAGAGCAGTGGGCTAAAATAAAACAAGGACAAAAAATCGCTTTGCAATATTGGGGTATTTAAGACAAGAGGCTTCCTCGGTATAATCAGTATAATTTCCGAGGAAGCCTAAAAAAAGCATCTCATCTATAGAAAAAAAGGAAAAAAGGAGCATTTATGAAAAGTATGACATTAGCCATTAGCGGTATGACTTGTGCCGCCTGCGCCAAAAATATTGAACGTACCGTAAAAAAACAAGATGGGGTTCTGTCCGGTCAAGTCAATTATGGTACCGAAAAGCTCAATATAGAGTTTGACACAAACCTAACTGATTTCGACAAAATATCAGCGGCGGTCAAACGAGCAGGTTACACATTGCATTTACCGGAAAAAGATGAAGCTGCCGCAACTGCCGGTCGAAAAGCAGACGAAATGCAAAAATTATGGCAAACTTTTAAGTGGTCTTTAATTATTACTGTTCCGCTGTTCCTTTTTTCTATGGTGCCTATGGTTTTTTATACGTGGTGGCCCGGGGTAATCCCCCACAACCTGGATCCCATGAACTTTCCTCATTATAATGGGCTAGTGCAACTTATCGCCACAATCCCCGTAATGTGGCTTCACAGAGACTTGTTTCGCAGGGGGTTTGCCGCATTTTTTACGGGAGCCGCCAACATGGATTCCTTAATAGCAAAAGGCACAATGGTGGCTTTTTTGTTCAGTCTATACATGACTGTGGAAAGTTTTTTCCTGTTTGGCACATCGCTATTTATTGAAATGGAGCAAATGGTATTTATGGAACGCAACCAATTTTATTTTGAAACGGTTGCGGTTATTTTAACACTGATTGTTTTAGGCAAATATTTAGAAGCAAAAACAAAAGGCGGCACATCTGAAGCCATAAAAAAGCTGATGGGGCTTGCACCAAAAACAGCCCATATCGTTCGTGGCGGCACCGAAATAGAAATTCCCATTGAAGATGTTGTTGTTGGCGATGTTATTGTGGTACGCCCTGGCGAAAGAATGCCGGTAGACGGTATTGTTATACACGGGAAAACGGCAGTTGACGAATCTATGCTGACGGGTGAGAGTATACCCGTAAGTAAAAAAGAAGGAGACGACATTATTGGTGCAAGCATTAACAAAAACGGCTCAATAAAATATAAAGCCACAAAAGTTGGTAAGGATACAGTTCTTGCACAAATCGTTAAACTGGTAGAAGATGCCCAAAACTCCAAAGCTCCAATCGCACGAATCGCTGACACCATATCGGGCTATTTTGCCTATGCTGTGCTTGTTATAGCCGTTGTGGCAGGGATAGCTTGGGTTATGGCAGGTTACGACTTTGCCTTTGCTATGGTAATAGTAGTTTCTATTTTGGTCATTGCTTGCCCTTGTGCCCTTGGGCTAGCTACCCCCACAGCAATAATGGTAGGTACTGGCAAAGGTGCAGAAAACGGTATTTTAATCAAAGGCGGGGAATCCCTTGAAATGGCACACAAAATAAAAACTGTTGCTCTGGACAAAACCGGAACAGTAACAGAGGGTAAACCCAACGTTACGGATATTGTAACGAAAGGCATTTACACCAACGAAGATATTTTGCGTTTTGCCGCAAGTGCAGAAAAACAATCTGAGCACCCTTTGGGATCGGCGATTGTTAATTATGGTATGGAAAAGTTTGGTGAGCTAATAGAGCCAAAAACATTTAACTCTATTACAGGGCAAGGTATTGAAGCAAATATTGAAAACAAAGATATATTGATTGGCAATAAGAGGCTGATGGAAAACCGCAAAATAGATACGGCAAACTATGAACAAGATAGCGACCGTTTGGCCAACGAAGGCAAAACCCCAATGTATGTGGCTATTAACGGCGAGTTGGAGGGGCTAGTAGCTGTGGCAGATATAATTAAGCCTACCAGCAAAATGGCTGTTTCAAAGCTGCAAAACATGGGGATTGAAGTAACGATGATAACCGGCGACAACAGGCGTACCGCAGAAGCTGTTGCGAAAGAAGCCGGTATAAAAACCGTGCTTGCAGAGGTTTTGCCCAAGGATAAAGCTGAAAATGTTAAACGCCTGCAAGAAAATGGCAACAAAGTAGCCATGGTTGGAGATGGTATAAACGATGCTCCCGCCCTTGTACAGGCAGACATAGGCATTGCCATCGGTGGCGGTACAGACGTTGCAATAGAATCCGCCGAGATAGTGCTTATGCGAGATGATTTGGTGGGAGTTGCAAACGCAATAGAGTTAAGCAGGATAACTATGCGTAATATTAGACAAAACCTATTTTGGGCTTTTTCTTACAATGTTGCCGGTATACCTATTGCCGCCGGGCTTTTGTTTATATTTGGCGGTCCGCTAATGAATCCCATGCTTGCCGCTGTTGCCATGACATTCAGCTCCATCTCGGTACTGCTTAACGTACTGCGTATAAAGAAAATGGAGTTTAGGGGATAGAGTAAGGTCCCCGTATTAAAAAAGGCAAAAAGTTCAAGAAAGGAGCAATTAATGAAAAAGATTAGTTTAACCGTAGAGGGAATGTCCTGTTCTCATTGTGAGAAGGCAGTCATAAACGCTTTAGAAGACTTAGGTGTATCTTCTGTTAAAGCCAGTGCACAAAACTCCCTTGTGGATATAGAGTTTGACGAAAGCAAACTTTCTCTCGAAACCATAAAAAAAGAAATCGTTGAAACAGGATACATGGTCGCTTAACCTACAACTATAGCACACTCACACAGGCAGAGTTATTGTAAAAACCACACCAACCTTATCGGAATTTTTTGCAAAAACTTTGCCTTTGTGTTGCTCTACAGCGGATTTAACAATAGATAGACCAATCCCATTGTTGCCGTCTTTCCCTTTGTAGAAGCGTTTAAAAATGTGAGGCATATCTTCCGTATCCACCGGTAGACCATCGTTTGCGACAGTAATTTCTATTTGTTTGGCATTTTTGGTACAAGACAAAACAATCTCCGATTTTGCGTATCTTATTGCATTGGATATAAGGTTATCGATTGCCCGTAAAATTAGCTCCTTTGCACATTCATAATAAATGGGTTCTTTATCTGCTTTAAAAGAAAGTTTTAGCCCCTTTTTGTTTGCGAAAACCAAATGGCGTTCCATACAATTTTTAACTATCTCCAACAAATCTACCTTTTCTTTTTTGTATGCAGTGGCTATGTTATCCATTTTAGCTATATAAAGCAAATCGGTAACTAAATCTGATAGCCTATCTGTTTCTTGTAAAATAGTTTCGCTCGCATGTTTTGGATCCATAACGTCAAAGGATATACCCTCTGCATAACATTTTATAGACATGAGGGGAGTGCGTAACTCATGTGATACATTTTGAAAAAACGCTTTTTGCTCTCTATCGTATATTCCTAATTGCACAACAGACTTGTTAAGAGCGGCACTCAATTCTTCCAGTTCCTCATCGTTAAATTCAAAATTATTAGGCTCAAAGTTGCCACCACCGATGCCCAACGCAAATTTGCTTAGTTTTTCTATCGGTTTGGTAATAGAATTTGCAAGAAAAAAGCTGGCAATAACAGACACAAAAAACATGGTGCCTATCAAAATAATAGACATAAAGTTTATTCCTTGAGCCATCTCCATTGCATAAAGGTTTATTGCAACATTAATAATTATCCCCGTAAGAAAAAACGAAACAAACAAAACGGTAGAAAAAGCTATAAATATTCGTTTTCGTAATTTAATCTTCTTTGGTTTCATTTAGGTTATCACTTTCTTCCACAAAATTTTGGTGTTCAAAATCTATGCGTCTAAATATGGCATTTACTCTCATTGTAAGAGCCATAGGGCTAAATGGCTTGTTCAGATAGTCGTCGCTTCCCAAATAAAGGGCGGTGGCATAGTCTAAATCACTATCGCGGGCTGTTAGTATTATTATTGGAACACGGCTTATTTTGCGTAGTTCTGTGCATATAACAAAACCACTTGAACCCGGCATCATAACATCTAAAATAACTAAATCTGCAGGGTCTGCAAGAAACGCTTTCAGCAATAAATCACCATTTTCAAAATCCGTTACTTCATAGCCGGACTTCTCCAAAAAAGCCTTTATAGCTAGCCTAATATTATTTTCATCATCTGCAATATATATCTTTTTTCCTTTTTCCATACATTTCCCCTTGCTTTGTCCATGCCATCTGTTGTATTCTGACCTTCATCCTTTATAATTTTTTCAAATCGTATGGTGTGTCCTGATAAACATAATAGTTTAACCAATTGGCGAAAAGTAGATAGGCGTGAGAACGCCATGTCATTATTGGTTCTTGTTTTGGATCGTTATTTTTGTAGTAGTTTGCCGGAGGGGCGGGGTTTAGCCCTTGGGCTTTATCTCGCATGTATTCTTTGTTTAGGGTGGTACGGTCATATTCGCTGTGTCCAGTTACAAAAAATTGGCGGCGGTTTTTGCTTGCGGCAATATAAACACCGGCATCGGGACTATCAGACATTATTGTTAAGCCGGCCACTAGCAAATCTTTTTCTAGAACCTCTGTATTACGGGAATGTGGTGCGTAAAAAACATCGTCAAACCCTCTCATTAGGCGGCTAAGGGGGGTCAATACCCTGTGGGGATAAACTCCACTCAGTTTGTGGGGCAAAATATGCTTGTTGATTCCATAATGATAGTACAAACCCGCCATTGCCCCCCAACAAATATAAAGCGTGCTAAATACATAAGTTTTTGCCCATTCCATAACTTCACACAACTCTTTCCAATAGGTAACATTGTCAAATGGCAGATTTTCTATTGGTGCACCGGTTATTATTAGACCATCCAAAGGAGTGTTTTTTATCTGTTCAAAAGTACAGTAAAATTCGTCTAAATGAGCTTTTGGGGTGTTTTTATGCGGATGGCTTTTCATTTGCAAAAGGGTAATATGCAACTGTAGGGGTGTATTGGAAAGCAAACGCAAAAGCTGGGTTTCTGTTTCGATTTTTGTTGGCATAAGGTTCAATATCCCGATTTCCAGGGGGCGTATGTCTTGGGTTATGGCTCTTTGGGTCGTCATCACAAAAACTTTTTCTTTTTGCAATGATTCTACAGCGGGTAAATTTGCAGGCAAAGTTATGGGCATTGGGTATTTTCCTCCGAATTTAAAGCTCAAAAAAGTTTAATGCATTGGCGGTTGTTGCATCCGCCACATTTTCCGGGCTGCACCCCTTTATTTGTGCAATCCTCTCCACCACATATTTTAGATTGGTAGAGTCGTTTCGTTTCCCTCTGTTGGGTATTGGCGTAAGATATGGGGCATCTGTTTCTATCAAAATATGCTCCAAAGGAATTTTTGCCACAACATCTATCAGGTTCTTGGCGTTTTTGTACGTAACCACACCGCCAACCCCCAAATAATAGCCCATTTTCACATACTCCAAAGCAAGCTCCACACTGCCGCTATAGCAGTGCATCACTCCCGCTCCCCTGCCCTGCCTTGTGGGCATCTGAGCTTTTTTTAGTATGTCAAATGTTTGTCCGTGGGCTTCTCTACAGTGAATTATTATGGGCAAGTTCACCTCTTGAGCAATTTTCAACTGAGTTCTAAAAACCCTCTCTTGTATATCTCGCGGGGGTTCGCTATAATGATGATCCAAACCAATCTCCCCCACAGCCAACACCTTTTTGTCGTTACATAGCTCCATTAGGGTCGCTTCGTCGTTAGGTTTCATTTTTGCACTATCCCCCGGATGAAACCCTACTGTAGCATAGGCAAAAGAGTACTGCTGTGCCATATCTATTGCTAACCGAGCAGAGGGAATGTCCCAAGCAATGTTTACAATGTGGCTGACAGTGTTGTGCATGCGGAGCATCAGCTCGTGCCGGTCTTGTTTAAACATATGATTGTTGTAATGCGCGTGGGTTTCAAAATACATTTTTTATCTCACCTCTGCACCGTTCATCTCTTTGTCTACTGTAACTATTCCAAGGTCGCTACCGTCATCTGCCGCCAATATCATCCCTTGGGAAATCTCCCCCCTTAGCTTAACGGGTTTCAAATTTGCTACAACTATAACTTGCCTACCTACCATTTCCGAGGGTTCATAGTATTTTGCAATCCCCGACACTATCTGGCGAACCTCTTCCCCAATCTGCACTTGGCTTTTTAGCAACCTATCAGATTTTTTTACAAGCTCACAAGCAATTATCTTGCCTACTTTTAGCTCTATTTTAGCAAAATCTTCTATTGTTATCTCCGGTTTTGTATCCTCAACCGTTTTTTGTGTCGTTGTCGGTTGTGTAGCAGACACTGTTTTGTGCAACAGTTCCTCTAGCTCCTTTAGCTCCTTTACTTTGTCTATTCGGGGAAAAATAACGGAACCCTTCGTAACCCTCACATCTTTCGGGAGCAAGCCAAATGCTTTGGCACTGTCCCAAGTTTGCAAAGCCGAATCTGTAATGTTTAGCTGCATAAAAATCTCCTTTGTTGTGTTTTGCATAATGGGAGTAATAAGCACCGCAATGATCCGCAGGCTCTCCGATAAGACATACATTACATTTGCAAGCTCATCCCTTTTATTTTCATCTTTGGCAAGCAACCACGGGGTTGTCTCATCAATATATTTGTTTGTACGCCGCACAAAAACCCACAGTGTGCTAAGGGCATCGCTAAACATGAGTTTATCCATGTTTTCTTCAAAAATGGCAACGGTACTTGTTGCCAACTCCTTTATGGGTTCATCGTAGGCAGTTGGGCAATGCTCAACAGGTATGTGGCTGTCAAAATATTTTTCTATCATTGCCACGGTACGCGAAAGCAAATTGCCGAGATCGTTTGCCAAATCAAAATTTATGCGGCTGATAAGAGCCTCGTTTGTGAAGTTGCCATCGCTTCCAAAAGCTACTTCTCTCATTAAGAAGTAACGAATCGCATCTACACCGTACCGTTCCACAAGCACTATAGGGTCTACAACATTCCCCTTAGACTTTGACATTTTTTCGCTCCCCATAAGAAGCCATCCATGCCCAAAAACCTGCTTGGGTAGCGGCTCGTTCAAAGCCATGAGGATTGCAGGCCAAATGATTGTGTGAAAACGCATAATTTCTTTGCCCATAATTTGCAAATCGGCTGGCCAAAACTGTTTGTAAAGGTCGTTGTCTTGGCTAGTGTATCCTAGCAAGGTAATGTAATTTGTTAGGGCATCTACCCATACGTATACCACATGATCCGTATCAAAACTAACTGGCACCCCCCATTTGAAAGATGTACGAGAAACACACAAATCTTCCAGCCCGGGTTTCAGGAAATTGTTAATCATTTCATTTTGTCTAGTTTTGGGCATAATAAAATCTGGGTTGTTTTCTATGTGTTCTATCAGCATGTTTGTATATTTAGAAAGACGAAAAAAATAAGCGTCCTCTTTAACTTTTTCTACCTCTCTGCCACAGTCGGGGCATTTGCTGTCCTTTGCTTGGAGCTCCGTAAAAAAGGTTTCGCAAGGAGTACAATAAAAATCCTCATACACCCCTTTGTAAATCTCCCCTTTTTTAAACAGTTCTTCAAATATTTTTTGTACCGCCTCAATATGCTTGGGATCGGTCGTACGCCAAAAATGGTCGTAATCTATATTTAAATGTTTCCACAGTTCTATAATACCATCCACAACGGTGTTTATATATTCTATCGGAGGCTGTCCCGCATCTTTTGCACTTTTCTCTATTTTTTGGCCATGCTCATCTGTCCCCGTCATAAACTTAACATTGTAGCCCCGCATTTTTTTGTACTTTGCTATTGTATCAGCAGCAACGGTGGTGTACGAGTGTCCAATATGTAAATTTGTATTTGGATAAAATATTGGTGTTGTAATATAGTAATTTTTTTGGTTTTTTAAGTTTTCCATGAATTCTCCCTATGGCTATAATAAATCAATTAAATTGCCATTATAGCACAAAAACTTTTTTTTGTCTATTTTGGATTTTTATGAAAAATCTATTTTTCTACAAAATCTACTTTTATTGACAATTTTCACAAAATAATTTACAATTGTTGCGTAATGGTGTATAATTTTTTTATATAATTTTTTGTGAAATGCAAAAAACTGATATTACCGAGATTGTTATAGTAGGCTTAAAGTGGCTATGGTCATTTAATTTAAAAATCGACAGATGTCGATTTAAAGCATAACTGCAACTGCTGTAACAGCTCCGTTTTAAGCACAAGGACCATAAACAAAGGAGAACATTTTAATGATAAGCAATCAAATACTACAAAGCACTGTAAACGGCTTAAAAAATATTACTAAATGCGACTTTGGGGTTATAGAAAGAGAAGGTAAAGTAGTTGTTTCTACAGAGATGGAAATGTTAGGCAAAACAATAGAAACTGTAAAAGACTTTATGACATCCCCTGCCGAAGGCATGTCCTTGCAAGGTTACAATTATTTTAAGGTATTTGATAACAGCGTAGCCGAGTACGCAGTAACAGCTAAAGGAGAAGACGGCGAAAGTTTTCGAGCCGGTCAGCTTGCCGCATTTCAAATACAGGGTTTGTTAGTGGCGTACAAAGAGCGGTACGATAAAGACAATTTTATTAAAAACCTGCTTTTAGATAACCTTTTGCTCATAGATATTTACAGCCGTGCAAAAAAAATGGGTATAGAAAACAATACCCCAAGGCTTGTTTATCTGATAGAAATAGAAGGCGAAAAAGATATAAATATGCTTGAGCAACTGCGTGCTGTTTTTCCTGCAAAAGGTAAGGATTTTATTACTGCCGTAGACGAACGCTCCTTTATACTTGTGAAAGAGCTAAAGGACAAAAAGGATAAAGAAGAAATTGAAAGAGTCGCCGGGCATATCAGCGACACTTTGCAAAACGATTTAGAAGTAAATTTCCGTATTGCCATTGGTACAAGAATAACCGATCTTAAAAATGTTTCCCTTTCGTACAAAGAGGCAAAAATGGCTTTGGAAGTGGGCAAAATATTCCAACCGGAACGACCTATAGTAAACTATGAAGAGTTGGGTATTGGTCGCCTTATATATCAGCTACCCTCTACCCTGTGTCGTATATTTATAGATGAGGTGTTGGGAGATATTAGGGTTGAACATTTTGATGACGAAACTTTAATAACCGTAAACAAATTTTTCGAAAACAATCTTAATGTTTCCGAAACTTCTCGCCAACTATATATACACCGCAACACCCTTGTGTATAGGTTGGATAAACTACAAAAATTAACAAGTTTGGACCTTCGTAATTTTGACGATGCTATAGTTTTCAAAATCACACTGATGGTCAGTAAATACATGAACCACAGAGATAGGTTTATGTTTTAGAATATGGAGGACATATGTTTTGTGCAAAATGTGGAACACAATTAGAACCTGGGGCGGTTTGTGCCAATTGTGGCGATATGGCGACATCAGAAACACAAGAAATCGAAAAAACCGAAAAAACTGAAGATAATCTCAAAACCGACCCTGCACCGGAAACCGACTTGGTATCCACACCTGCAACAGTCTCCGAAAACCCTGCTACACCCCTATTAAAAGGCAAGCTAAAAATATTGTTGCCGGTAACTTTAGTTGCTATCCTTGGGATTTTTGCGATTGCTTTTGCAACGGGGCTTATTGGAAGCGATACCCAAAACGGTGCCACAACAGATGCACAAGGTGATTTCCAAAATTTACGAAACGCATTTACCACAACTTTAAGCGAGGCGAGTGAACGCATAAGCTCATCTCCCCTTGGAGCGTTGGAAATGTTGCCGGGAATTTTAAACGACGGAGTCATTGGCTTTGCCGCAGGTTTCCCCGGCTTTAATGTAAGGGGAGAGTTGCACTCTGTATTGGAAACAAGTGATTTTGCTGCAAGTATTAATGTAGCGGCGTTTCTTATGCCTGTTTCCTTTAACGCAGTTTTGAACCCATATCGTATGGCTGCAAACATATCTTTGATTGGACCGAGCTATTACGGTTTTTATTTTGATACCTTTTCACAAGATTTTGCACAATTTGGCGAGCTTCTTGGTCAAACTCCGGCAGAAATAGAAGAAATATCTAATGCTGTGGAGATGTTGGCAAACAGTTTGCGTGTTGATACAATTGATTTCGAAGCTATATTTCAACCCTTTGTTGATATTTTGTTTAATTCTGAATACACTATCGACAACAACGTGACTTCTTTTAGTATCATGGAAAATGAGATAATAGAGGCTCTTGAATTACTGCAACAATTGTCGGTAAGTTATGTAGACACTCCTTTGCAAGCACTTGCCGAGGCAGGCATATTACCGTCAACACCTTTCTCTTTCTTTTCTGTAGCCGAAAGTATACAAATAGCAATGGACATTTTCCGGCAAGAGGATGTCTATTTAGATTTTACCCTTGACTTTTATACAGAAAATGACAGGCTAAATCAAATTGCACTGTTTGGAAATATTACAGGGCTTGGCATTGGTGATGCTACTACCACAATAATGGTCACCGCTGATTTTGGCGAAAACCTATATGAACCCTGGTTTTTGGAAGCGGTTGTTATAAACGAACATGGGCAAGCGCAGACAACTGCCAATTGGAGCTACGAAATTGTTGACAACACACATGTAAACCGATTCAATTTTGGGTACGTAGACCCCTGGGTTACGGGAGAAACAATTTATCTTTTTACCTATAATGCAAGCAACGGTAACTTTACGATAGAGAGTGCCGAACAAAATATTATTAGTGGCGTTTTTACTCGTCCAAACAATGGTTTTAATCTTAGTTTTGCAGATAGTATACTTGTTTCTGTGCATGGGCATCCCGGTGCACAAATTCCGGATATTACTTTTATACCACCGGATGAATGGGAGGCACACCCGCAATTGTTAGATCTCGTAGACATCTTTGGAATGCTTATGTGGCAATTTGGTTTTTAAAATAAGTAAATAAGCAAATAAGTTCAAAAGAAGTCTGCCGTACAGCACTTTTATCGGTTACCGACCATTTTAAAAGCAATAAAAAAGGATATAGACATATGACAGAAAAACTAGTTGATTTACACACACATTCTGTATATTCTGATGGAACGCTGTCGCCCCGGGAGTTGGTGCGGTATGCAGCAAAAAAACAGTTGTATGCGATTGCACTAACCGATCACGATACAGTGGCAGGGTTGCCTTACGCCCACGACGAAGGCGAAAAATTGGGCGTTAAAATTATAAACGGAGTGGAGATTACCGCAACATTTCGAACCAATATGTTTTTTGGAGAAGAGTTGCACATATTGGGTCTCGGTTTTACCGATATTGAAAAAATAAAAGACTCCTTCAGAATTTTGGAGCAATTTCGGGAAAAACGCAACCGCTCTTTAATATCTCGTTTTAACGATCAAGGTATAGACATTACATATGACGAGTTACAGAGCATTTCTTCAAACAATATTACAAGAGCACATTTTGTCAAATTGCTCATGGAAAAAGGATACGGGGACGACTTTTATGAGTTGATTAACAAATACTTTGTTGGTGATGTTCCCACTAATATACCAAAGGAAGCATTTGCCCCGACAGCGGCAATAAAGATTATTCATGATAGCGGCGGTATAGCTGTGTTTGCTCATCCCCTGCGCTATGGTTTTAAAGAAAAAGATGTTCGTAAGGTTTGCCGCAAGCTAAAGGACTGCGGTTTAGATGCCCTGGAAGCTGTGTACAGCACCCATACTCCGGATAACGAGAAGTTTTTACGCAATCTGGCAAAAGATTTGGATTTGAAAATATCCGGCGGAAGCGATTTTCACGGGGGTACAAAACCGGGGATAGATTTGGGATGTGGGTATGGCGATTTAGTAATACCGGCAAGCATTTTGGAGAATTTGAATATATGATAAGCCTAGTGGTAAGAGATACAAAACAGTTTATGGCTAAACTTTTTAAAGAAGAGGCTTTTGACAATTTTAGCGTGCCAAATATGGAAATAGTAAGTTTTGCCACGTTTGAGATAAGTGAGACAAAAAATCAGGTTACGGATGATTCCCTTGCCGCTGATTCATGCACTTGGAAAACATTGCGACCATACGCCTTTAACATAATAAAAGGCAAAGATATACCTCGCTCCATCAAAATTGTTTTTTCTCTTAACAAAGAAGAAAGTGAAAAACTGAAATCTGATACAACTTTTTTTATGAACATGTATTTTGTGGATGGAGATTTGCATTTCACAACAGGCACTTCTTCAAAAAAATTTACACTCGAAAAAAGTGCCGACCACCTTTGGGAAGACTATGTTAAAAATTTCTTTAAAAAAAACGGAATAGACTATCAGTTACTGGAATAAGCGGAGGGTTTTAGCAAATGGCATCTATCTTGTTATCTTTAAACCAAACCCCAATCTCTACCCCTTATACTTTTGCCAAAAGCCACACAAAAATCTACTCTCTGGAAGAGGCCTTATTTTACACATACGCAAATTGGCAAGAACGTGATTTTACCACCCCTGCCTTTATTGCTTGGGTAGATACTATTTTGGGATTGTCCGACATCTCGTCCAAACTGCAAGAACTAAACAAAGTAGACAGTTATACCCAAAAACTAATGACCTTTTTATCTATAACTCCTTATTTTGATTCTCAAAAACTTGCCGCAATAAAAGCGGAGGTAGAGTCTTGGGAAGAAAAAAGCTCTGTGGTGTTGCTCAAAGAAGAGGCGGACACGCAGGTACTTGTTGCTCCCAAAAAAGCAACCGAGCTTTATAGTCGAGCCGTTGCTCAAGGAGGCGATGCGGCTACATATAACAATATGGCCATTTCTTACATGAATCGCAACATGTACAAAGAGGCGGCACAGGCTTTCGGTAACGCCTATAGCCTAGACAAAAACAATTTAGATATTATTTTAAACTATAGCTTGGCTCTTATAGAAATGGGAGAGATAGAGCAGGCTTTTAGATATATCCGTAGAGCCGAAAGTTTCGGAGAAAGTGCATATGTATACTTTTTGTATGCAAAGATTTGTCATGCTAACAAAAACATTAAACAAGCCGTAGAATATTTGAACCAGGCATTGGATATGGAAAAAAACTGCGAATATTACTACTACTTAGCAAAAGTATACGCTCTCGACAACCGCCACGCAGATGCACTGGAAACCATAAATAAAGTTCAAGGAAAAGACCAAAAATATTATATAAAACTGGCAGAGCTATTTGCGCTTGGAGAGGATTATCCAAAAGCAATACAAGCGATGGAAGATGCCCACCGTAATGGCACTAAAACGGCAGCTACTTTGGCAACTCTTGCATCTTATCAGCGACAAAACAATGACCTTACCGTAGCTCAAACTACCATAGAAGAGGCACTAAAATTGGAGCAAAACAAATTTGCAATGTTAGAAGATGCTAAAATAAAAAAATCTCAAGGTAAATTGCGAGATTATCAAAAAATTATGGAGAATATTTTAAGGGAAGCTAAAGAAAACTACAGGAAAAAACTATAATGACAGATTGTTATGAAACTACATACAGTCAGTACAACCACATAGCCGGTATAGACGAAGTAGGCAGAGGTCCCCTAGCCGGTCCGGTTGTTTCTGCTGCCGTTATTTTACCCCGGGAATGTGTTTTGCCGGTAGATGATTCTAAAAAACTGAGCGACAAAAAGCGTCGGCAGCTTTTTATAAAAATAAAGGAGCAAGCTCTGGCTATTGGTATTGGTATTGTAGACCACAAAACCATAGATGAAATAAATATATTGCAAGCTACAAAATTATCTATGTTGCAAGCAATTAAAAACCTTGCTGTAGAGCCTGACTTTTTGTTGGTAGATGCCCTAACATTAGATACTCCCCTGCCCCAGTTGGCAATAGTAAAAGGCGACGAAAAAAACCGTTCTATAGCAGCAGCCAGTATAATAGCAAAAGTAACAAGAGATGATATGATGATAGAATACCATCAGCAATACCCGCAATATTTATTTGACAAAAACAAAGGCTACGGTGTTGCGGCCCATATAGCGGCAATAAAAATGTATGGTTTATGCCCCATACACAGAAGGAGTTTTACAAAAGGCTATGGAAACTAAGGAGTTTACAGAGGAGCGTAAAAGAAAAGCTGCAGTAGCAATAGAGTATATACCCGGTTCTTTTGCACCAAAAATAGTGGCAAAGGGCAAGGGTGTTGTAGCTGAAAATATATTAAGCAAGGGTAAAGAACACAATATTAAAACGTACCAAGATAAGGATTTGGTAAAGGATTTGTTAAATACGGACATTGGTAACTATATACCCCAAGAGTTGTATTATGCAGTAGCACAGGTACTGGTGTTTATAAACGAGTTAGATAAAAGAAAGGGAGCTTTATGATGTCACAATTAGGTTTCGACTTAAAAATCAATGAAACCTAATTGTGTGTGTCAAAACTAGGTTTCGACTTAAAAATCAATGAAACCTAGTTTTGACTGTGTTTTTTAAACATTTCCAACTTTTAAATTATATCGGTGGCCACTTGTCTGTAAGTATTAAAAGGCCGGGTACCCAACCGGAAAAAACTCCGGAAAAATAGTAAAAATGCGCAATAAACCTTTTACTTTTTTTGGAAGATAGCTTGCCTAGTGTATCCTCTACCCATAATAAAAAGAAAATGGCAAACCATACAACCCCGAGAGCAAACATCCACCAGTCCGCCTCTTGAGCCAAAATTAATAGCCAAGGCAACAGCGAAATGGATACCCCCAAACTATAAACCCCAAAAGGTCTAAGATCTAACTTGAACAAATCTATAACACCTATGTAATAGTATGTAAAAGCAAACATCATGCCAAGCCCGGCATTTAAGTATAACCCATCTCTTATCATAAATGTTAAGTTAGCTATAAAAAGGATTGTGGCAGTAAAAAAATTAACCACCGATGCGGATTTAAGGTCTATTTCGTGCTTAATGCAATATCCATTATTCACAAGACCTGAACCAACTAACAATAGTACAATACCAAACATAACGTATACCCTCCATAGTATATAATATATAGTCAACATCCAAAAACCCGCACATCCAGCTTTTAAATGTTGTCAACAATAAAACAAAATAATACCATTTATTTTACGTATATGTCAAGCAAACCATTGTTTTAGTTTTAACGGGTACAGTCTTATATTTCAAAATATTCTATAGCATTCGTATAGCAAATATCCTGAACTATCTTTCCTGCGTTTTTTAAATTTGGGTTGTACAGCCCATCTTCCATCCATCTACCAACAATATTACACAATATCCGCCTAAAATAATCGTGGCGAGGATATGACAAAAAGCTCCGGGAATCTGTTAGCATACCAAGGAATTTACCTAAAACACCGACATCGGCAAGGGTGTTTATTTGGGCATTCATGCCGTTTATATGGTCGTTAAACCACCAAGCGGTCCCAAACTGCATTTTCCCGCCATCTTGAAACCCACCGATAAGAGTGGCTACAGGATAGTTATCATTTGGATTAATGTTAAAAACCATAGTTTTTGGCAAGTTTTCCCGTTCGCTCAACGAATCAAAGAGCAGTGCAAGGTTTCCCACAGAATCTATATTGCCTATCGTATCAAAGCCGGTGTCCGGTCCAAGTTTTACAAACATTGGGCTATTAATATTGCGTATTACTCCATAATGTATCTCCATAACCCAATCGCGTTTTTTGTATTCCCCTGCCAAAAATTGCAACAAATATGTTTTGTATGCGTCAATTTCCGAAATATCAAGCTGTTGACCCGCCAAAGCCTTTTTTAATATTTTGTCGGCTACACTTTTGTCGGTTTCAGCGTATGGAACATAGGTTATACCATGGTCGCTGGCAACACAACCATTTTTAACAAAATAGTCTATTCGTTCCACAAGAGCTTTTTCTAACCCATCTATGCTTTCGATGGAACCTCCCGCCACTTTTGCCAAGGTTTTTATATAGTCTACAAAAGTTTTCAGTTCAATATTTATTGCCTTGTCGGGCCTAAAAGCAGGCAATACAGACACATCCCAGCTTTTATCTTCTTTTAGTTTTGTGTGATATTCCAGTGTGTCTATTGGGTCGTCTGTTGTAATTATAGCCTTCACATTAGACTTTTTTATAAATGTTCTAAGTTTGAAGTCATCCGTTGCCAAGAGGGCATTTACTTTGTCGAATATTTCTTTTGCGTTATCTGCTGTTAAAGGCTCGTTTATGCCGAAAAATGTTTTAAGCTCCATGTGTGCCCAATGGTATATGGGGCTACCTACAGCATAGTTTACAGCTTCCGCAAATGCTTGAAATTTTTCAAAACTATCGGCATCTCCCGTGATATAGTGTTCATCTATACCACAGCTGCGCATTATACGCCATTTGTAATGATCCCCCTTTAGCCAAGCCTCGGTAATGTCTGCAAAATTTTTGTTTTCATATATCTCTTCCGGTTGCAAATGACAATGAAAGTCAAAAATCGGCATGGACTTTGCATATTCGTGATACAGTTGCTGACTTGTTTTGCTTTTTAGTAAAAAGTTGTCATCAAAAAAATTCATTTTATATCTTACCTCCTACATTTACTTTGCTTATGATATTATAATAATACATTATTTTTATTATAATGTCTATAGCGATTCCGCTTAGTACAGTCCTTTTTAAATATTACTAAGCGGAATTGCTTCCTTGATTCAGCGGTTTCAAAAAATTCATAGGGACAATTGAATACGGAACTGCTATAGCATATAACATTCCGCTATCCGCAATAGAAAAAATAGAAAAAAACAGAAAAAATCCTATGGGACACTTTCGATTATTTAGAATGATTATTTCAAAAAAAAAATTAACTACCAGGAATTTATGGGTTATAATTGAGTTATAATTATATTAAAATTAACAATACTACTTCCACTAAATGCAACTTGGATTTTAGGTACAGTTCCGTTGTAAGGCACGATGTAAATACCGAATGTCGATAATCGCCTGTGCTTAATAAGTTAATAGCGGCTCGCTCGGTTTGGCAAGCATTATCGTATAAATCCACTTAAATCAACTCCATGCTTGTGTACTTGCTTTTGGACCATGCCAAAAGTGTCTATGTATGTGTTAAACTTTTCTTCTGGCTGGACTAGTACGTCTATAAATACAGATTGCGGACTACATGGGGGCAAATATTCCCAACCTAACAAAAAATCTTCGTCATCAGTTACCTCACGGTTGGTGGTAACAAAAATATCAATATCGCTGGATTTGCGAGTAGTCCCCTTGGCACAGCTGCCAAACAAAATCACACGGCTGATAAACGGCAAATCGGCGGCGGCGATATTCGCCAAATATTCCGCCAAATAGTCTCGATAACGCTGCGGTATGTCTAACTCGTCTATTGAGGTTATTGTTCTCATGGCTTACCTCCTTGTTTGTTGTCATTGTAGCAGTTATCAAGGAAAAAGTCAAATTCAGAAAATATTACTGGAGGATTTATCAAATGATTATTTCAAAAAAATAATTGACTACCAGGAATTTATGAGTTATAATTGGATTAAAATTATATTAAAATTAACAATGCTACTCAAGAACGCTCAAGGCAAACACGACGAGGATGCCAAAGGTTGATTTTGCCTCGGAAAGGAATAGGTTATACAATGTCAAAGAAAAAACAGAATACGAGCAATCCTAAAATTTCAGACAAAAAAATATCGCGCAGAAATTTCTTGAAGTATACTGCAGCGGGAACGGCGGTCGTTGCCGCATCGTCTTTAACTCCTCCTCTCATATCTAAATTGGAGATTTACGCAAATGAACCTGAACGACCACCCGTTGGTTCACCGGATCTCACTTTTTTGGGAGATGGCGGTTTCCGTACTAGCTCTGCTACGCTTAACCCGCAGGACTACAGCATACGCAACACCACATCCGACTTTAACACACTCTTTTCTCCGGTTACGATAGGCGCACATACATTTAGCCACCGTATGCTCAAGTCTGCCGCCGGTTCCGGAACACAACTGGCGGGTCTGGGCGATGAGATGTTAGAATATTACCTAAACATGGCTAGGGGCGGTCTTGAGCTTATTTGGATTGAGCCGCTTATTGGGCAGATTACGCCTCCCTTGCCCCCAAACTCCCCTCCCAGAGAGGAAGGCTCCCCAATGCAATACAGCCCAATATCCGAAGCAAACGAGGCATTTTTTCGCCGTTTAGTTGAAGAATGTGGCAGATACGGTTGTAAATTGGGTATGCAACTGCCTATTTCCGGGCCGGGTCCCATCTCTCCTTTCCCTAACGTTTCAGAAGTTCCTGTTGATGTAATTCAAAATGTTCACCAAGTGCAAAGCGTAGAAGTGGCAAGACGTTTGCAAGACTTAGGCTTTGTGGGTATCGAAATTAATGCTGCCGGTTTTAATATGGGTAGACATTTTTTATCTCGTTTTTCTAACAACCGTACCGATGAATACGGCCCGCAAACTTTTGAAAACCGCGCCCGTTGGGTAACAGAATGTATCGAAAGAATAAAAGAGGCTTGCGGAGATGATTTTTTGGTTCAGGTTCTTATGAACTGTATAGAAGAAATGGATCTTTTAACAAGCAACAGAGGAACTGCCGCTAATCCGTTTGTGCCGGCTTTTAACATGGTTACAGTACCCAGAAATGATGTAATGAGCGTTGAGGAAGGTGTTGAGCTGGCTCGATTGTTTGAGGCAGCCGGTGCAGACGCTATGCACTTGCGTATGGCATCTATGGATATACACCTTGCCGGGCAAGCTGATCTGTACTATATCCTGGGCGGGATTGAAGGTGCAAATGGCTACGGATTCCAATGGGATTTTGACCGCCATTGGCAAGGTATGATACGCGGTAACCATGGCGGCATGGGGATGACGTTAGATGTGTGCAGATATTACAAAGAGCGTTTAAATATTCCATGTGGTACTGTTACATTTATGGATCCGGTTGCGGCTCCGGAATATTTTGAGCAGGCATTGGCTGATGGCTCTGCCGACTTTTTGTTAATGAAACGCCCGTTTGATGTGGATCCGGAATACGTTAACAAACTGCGTGAAGGACGCAATGACGAGATACTGGCGTGTATGCGTTGCGGTCATTGCCACGTTGGCGGCGGCTCTCTTGCACTGTGGCAAGTTTGGTACTGTCGTGCAAATGCCATGCTCCAACGTGTACATAGAGAAAACCACATTAACCACAGAGGGCATCCTACTAGCTATGCACTTCCGCCTTCTTCCCAAGTAAAAAGCGTTATGGTAGTGGGCGGCGGACCAGCAGGTATGGAAGTTGCTCGTGTTGCCGCTGAGCGCGGACACAATGTAACATTATACGAGGCTGCCGGTCGCCTTGGCGGACTCATGCACTTTGCTGAGTTGGTTAAAGGTCCGCACGAAAATATTAGCCGCTTTGTTCAATGGCATGAAAGGCAACTTGAGCTAAAAGGGGTAAACGTTGTAACAGGGCATACGGTAGATCAGGCTTTTATTAATGAACAAGCACCGGATGTGTTGGTAGTTGCAACAGGTGCATCGTATGGTACCATGCCCACTCCCGCCGACGGCAACGACGGTAGCGTTCCGATAATCCCCTACCCCGATTTTATCGCTACAAACATGGGCGATACTGTGTTAATATGGGGCAGTGGTGCTTTAGGTTTTGATGCCGCACTTTGGCTCACGGTGCGGGGCAAAAAGGTTGTTATAGTTACAGACCGTCCGGATGATCAAATCCTTGTGGAGCAAAGTTGGCATGCCAAACGTATGATGACATCGGCACTTTATTCAAAAGGGCTTAGAGTTTGGACGCAGGCTTCTATTACTCAAATTGCAAACGGCAATGCTTATGTAATGACGGGAGCTAACACCCAAACAATAATCCCGTGTGATACAATACTGGATGCTTCTCAAATGGTGCAAAACACTAGCCTTATGACAGGTGTAAACGTTGCTGAAACTTATGCAATAGGCGACTGTTATAACCCTTACAATATTGCGTATGCCATTCACCACGGCAACGATATTGGACGCACTATATAAATGTTTTTACTATACGTGTCATATGTGGGCAAGTGTATTTCCTGCCCACATATATAGCGTATTTCCCCAAGAGGAGGCTCTCTTTGTTTAATATAAGTATAGGCGAGTTTATCATTATACTTTTGGTTGCATTTATTATTGTTGGGCCTTCTGATTTGCCAAAAGTTGCAAGAGGATTGGGCAAGGCCGTAAGATACATTAAAAATCTGTGGGGCCAAATGTTAAACGCCGCAGATTTGGAAAGTGAAGTAAAGGATATAAATAATATAAAAAAGCAAGCTGAAAGCACCGCACAATCCATTAACCCAAATGAGCTACTAGGTCCCATAAAAAAAGAAGTTAAGGGTTTGGAAAAAACCATAAACACTGGCAGTAAAGAAATATCCGAAAATTTGAAAAAACTTAAAAGTTAAAAATTAACGAAAGGACACTATGAATATGGTATATTATGAGCTAGTGCTTATGCGAATAGGCACAATGGAAATAGTATTAATTGTAGTTTTAGCTCTAATCCTTTTTGGTGGTAGCAAAATATCCGGTTTAGGCAAAGCGTTGGGAACCAGTATACGGGATTTCAAAAAAGAGCTAAACGACGTTGAAAAAGCGGCAAAATCTGACACAACAATCTCTAAATCCGAAAAAACCGAAACCACCGAAAGCAAAGACGTATAAATGTACAACAAAACTAAAGAAATAGAGCCCGTTGTGGCAGAAAAAGAAAAAGAAGAAGAAAACATAGGAAATGAGGAAAAAACTGCGGAGAACCAAACATTTTTTAGCCATTTAGAAGAATTGCGAAAAGTTTTGATAGTTTGCATAGCTTCCATTTTTGTGGGCTTCGTGGTAACTTTCGCTTTTTTTTCCGAAGCTATCCTTAACTTTATTACTGCCCCATTAACCGAACACAATGTTGCAGTGGTATATATAGGCCTTGCAGAAGTATTTACAACGCAATTAAGAGTTTCCTTTATTGGTGGTGTGCTACTGGCTTCTCCCATATTATTTTGGAAAGTGTGGTCTTTTTTGAAACCCGCACTTTTCCCCAAAGAAAAACGCATGTTTTCTTCGGTCTTTTTTGTGATGATTTTTTTGTTTGTTGCCGGGGTTACCTTCGCTTATTTTTTGGTGTTTAATATCGTTATCAACTTTTTTTTGATAACAGGTGAAGGGATAGCAACGCCAATGATATCCATGGAAAGATTCTTAGGGTTGCTGCTTAGTTTTGTTATCCCTTTTGGGTTAATATTTCAAACACCCGTTGTAATAATATTATTGCATAAACTTGGCATTATAACTATAGTAGGTCTTAAAAAGATACGAAAGTATGTGATTTTTGGGATTGTGGTACTCTCTGCCCTTGTAACCCCACCGGATATTATATCTCTTTTTATGATGGCGGTTCCGGGTATCGCACTGTACGAGATAGGTATAATATTTGCTAAGTTAAATGAATTGCGAAAACCTGCGTGAAGCACGGTTTATAGGAGGTATTATGTATATAGAAACAGAAAGGTTGATACTACGTGAATTCACACTGGATGATTTCACTGCTCTACATGAGATATTGAGCGACCCAATAACTATGGAGTATGTTGATGACTGCCTTAGCGAAGAAGAGACACGCGAGTATCTTGAGGAATATTGCATCGAAGACGAGGGGGCATTTGCAGTATTGGATAAAACTACTGGCAAGTTAATCGGGTTTGTCGAATTTTGCGGAGGCGACGATGACCCCGAACTTCGTGAAATTGGTTGGGTTTTCAAAAAAGATTTTTGCGGTAAAGACTTTGAATATGAGTCCGGAACTGCTATAATAGACTATGCCTTTACAGAAATGGATACACATAGAATTTTTGCAAAAACTGGGGATGCAGAACAGTCTAGTTTGTTGAAAAGGTTAGGTATGACCCAAGAAGCTGTGTTACGCCAACACGATAAGGCTTTGGATGGCAATGGATGGCGTGACATATATTGTTTTGGCATTTTAAGTTTTGAAAGGGGTGGCAAATAATGAGGATAGAAACCGAAAGGCTAGTACTGCGTGAATTCACACCGGAGGATTTTGACGTTTTGCACCAACTAATGAGCGACCCCGTTGTGATGGAAAATGTAGAAGAAGCCTATACCGAAGAGCATACTCGTGAACATCTTGAAGATTACTGTATAGAAAAGAAAAATGCACTGGCGGTTGTTGATAAAAAAACAGATGTTTTCATAGGTTGTATGCAGCTGACAAAAGGCGAAAATTTAGAAGTACGCCAAATCGGTTGGGTATTTGGTAAAGACTTTTGGGGTAAAGGTTTTGCCTATGAAGCCGCAAGTAAACTTATGGAGTATGGCTTTAAGGAAATGAAACTGCACAAAATCTTTGCAAGTACAATGGATGGGGTTAAATCTTCCAATTTAATGAAAAAGCTGGGCATGACCCAAGAAGGTGTACTACGCTTACATACCAAATCACCTGACGGCAATGAATGGCGAGATAGGTATTACTACGGTATCCTGCGGGATGAATATCTTGCAAACATATAGGCAGTATTTGGGAGCAATACAAATGGACAGAATTTCACCAACAAACGACCTTGCATTTAAGAAAGTGCTTGCAAGTATAGAAAATAAAGATATTTTACAAGGGTTGATAACGGATTTTTATGATATAGAAATAACAGACCTTTCAATCAACAATCCGTACAGCATAGCAGATTATAAGGAAATACTAAATGGTCTAGAATTTGTACAACTTAGACAAACGATAAAGGATATATCGGCAACTTTTAAACTCTTGCCGAATATATCCGAAAGCGCTGCTGATTTTGTATCTGAGTTACAGGTACGCAAATCACGCTTTTTTGACGAGCGTTCATTGTATTACCCTTTTAATCGGTTTTGTCAAAACTATAATTTAGCCGATAACATGATAAAAGATTCATCGGCTAAGCCGAACAAATATTCTAGTTTACGCCCTGTATATTCGCTAAATGTATTGGGTTACACTCATTTTAATGACGATTATAACGACAACGCACTACACATTTTTGAACTTTATGACATAAAACGACAGCGGCGGTATAGGCAAAATTTAATAAAAATTGCGTTTTTTGAATTGACGAAAAACACAGGATTAACCACAAACCAGCGGCATTGGCTTGATTATTTTAACCATGGCACAGTCAACGATAATGCGCCAGATTACATAAAAAAGGCGAGTTATTTAATTGAACTTGTTAACTTGGCGGAGGAAGAGAAGATGATAGTACAAGCATTGGAAAAAGCAGAGGCAATCAGGATTGCCGAGATTGATCAAGGTCGGTTTGAAGGGCGGGTAGAGGGACGGATGGAAGGGCATTTGGAAAAGGCTCTGCAAATAGCTCAAGCCATGCTAGAAGATGGCGAGTCGTTCGCAAAAATAAAGCGATACACAGGCTTACAAGAAAGTGAAATATTGGCGTTGAAAGCAAATTCCACAAAAACACCGTAATCATCTACTTTTAGCGTATTGACACAAGTTAAATAACCATAAAAACATATTTTTGAGGTTTTATCCATGCTAGATATAAGAAAATACAAAGGGATAGACGTACTCCGTCTTCCCTTTAAAGTTTCGCCCTTTTTTGTTGTTTTGTATTTTATTTTAGAATTTGTACAAGCTATTGTGCCAACAGCTTTGTTGGCACTGGCTACAGCATTTTTTGTAGATACTGCAATTGCTATTTTTGCAGGAGAGGCTGTTTCAAATGCTATTTACTTGCCCTTGTGGCTTTTGCTTTTAATAGTTTTGATTATTAACGTTATTGGCAGCATTTCTACACTGGTAGAGTCTAAGGTTAGACTTTCTGTGGAACGTGCGTATATGCCGGAAATATTGAATGTAAGGGCACATTTAGACTATAAACACATAGAAAACGCCGACAGTTGGGAAATAGTTGAGCGTGTTTCACAAGGCCTTACAGAAAGAATAAAAAATGGCATTGATGCATACGGAGCGATTTTAAGAAATATTATTTCTATACTTGCTGTTTTGGGCTTAATTGTTACGCAAGTTTGGTGGGCTGCCGCTGTAGTAATGGTTATTAGTGTGCCGCTTTTTGTTGTGGCACTGTATGCTGGCAAAAAAAATTATGATGCAGAGGTAGAAGCCTATAAACTGGAACGCAGTTTCGTATATTTAAGCGACGAGGTGCTCACAAACCGAGATGCCGCCGACGAACGGACACTTTTTGGCTTTTCTGACTATGCAACTAAACAATATAGCAAAAAACATGAAATTGCACGAAAGGCACTGCTCAAAGTTTCCATAAAAATCCACTTGTTTTTACAATCTACGAGCATCTCTATGGCGATTATTGCATTTGCAATTACATTTGCACTTATAAACCCTGTTATAACAGGCGAATTAAGCCCCGGAATGTTTATGGGTATTGTAGCAGCTATTTTTGGACTCGTAGAAACCCTGGGTTGGTCGCTGCAAGAAGCAGCAAAAAATCTTTCGACTTCAAAAGAATTTATGAAAGATTTGACGAAATTTATGGAGCTGAGCCGTGCAGACGGTGCGGCAGACTTGCCGGACAAAGAGCCGATTGTATTTGAAAGCCTGGAATTTTGTAATGTGAGTTTTAAATATCCCACAGCAAAAAGTCCGATTTTGAACGGGTTGTCATTTTCGCTAAACGCAGGCAAACATTATTCTTTTGTTGGTGTAAACGGTGCAGGAAAAACGACTATTATTAAGTTGATTACAGGGCTTTACAAAGAATACGACGGCGAAATTCTAATTAATGGCAAGGAGCTACGCACATACCCCGCCGGAACGCTAAAGGCTCTTTTTTCTGTTATTTATCAAGACTTTGCACGTTACCAAATTTCTTTGGCAGATAACATTGCATTAGGCGATGCGGCACAAGAAGCCGCGCAAGAAATAGAAGAAGAAAAAATCCTCGAAATTGCTTCTGTAGCAGATTTAGACGATGCGATAGAAGAGCTAGAAGACGGTATAAACACGCCGCTAGGTAAGATAGAAGACGAGGGCGTAGATTTGTCTGGTGGTCAATGGCAAAAAGTTGCAATAGCTCGCTCACTTTTATCACGTGCTCCAATAAAAATTTTAGATGAGCCGACTGCCTCTCTTGATCCAATAGCAGAGAGCCGTATTTATCAAGAGTTTGAGGGCTTAATGAAAGGTAAAACCACCATTTTTATTAGCCACCGCCTTGGCTCCACAAAACTGGCAGACGAAATTATTGTTATTAACAACGGTGGCATATCAGAAAGAGGCAGCCACGACACTTTAATGGAAGCCGGCGGAATTTACGCTGAAATGTTTGACTCCCAAAGGAGGTGGTACGAATGAGCAGAGAAAAGGAATACAGCATTTTGTACCTTGTTTGGCGGGTTTGTGTACAATATATAAAAACATCCAAATGGCAAGGAGTATTAGAGCAGCTTGTTACAATAATCCACGCTTTATCATATACCGCTATTATCGCTGCTACACGTGTTTTGTTTGATACTATAACACAAGCTAGCCAGGGCACAATGGATTTTTGGGAAGTCGCAACACCCCTCGCTATCTTGGTTGCTTTAACAATTGGTCAGCAAATTATTTCCGCAGCAGAAAGTTTTATTAGTTTAGAGTTGTCAGCCAAAAATTTTTGCAGATATATGGAGCAGTTTCAGCGAAAAATAGGCCGCCTGCAAGCAGAACATTTTGAAGACACAGACTTTTTGAACGACGTATTTAGAGCAAAGAATTTTATAGACGAAGAAGAGCTAGGCGATTTTATGTCTTTGTGCTTTCGCATTGTCACTTTTTTTTCTGTGTTTTTCATCTCTGTTAGTGTTTATTTATTTTCACTAACTCCCATTTTGCTTTTAGTAATAGTAGCCGCCTTTATCCCCGCACTTTTAGGGCAATTGGCACAAATCAAAATTTTTGATGAGCTAGAAGAAGAAAACGCACCACTCCGCCGCCAAAATGAGTATTATCAAGAGGCTATAGCAAGCCGCAAAAATTTTAAAGAAACCCGTTTGCTGGGCGGTTTTCGCTTCTTTAACCGCCTTTTTACAGAAACACTTTACGATTTGACACAAAACACTTGGAAAACAGAACGCAAAGTCGCATTGTTGCGTACATTGTTAAATATTGCGGCATTTGCTGGGTTTGGTGTGTCTATTTTTATGCTATTTAACGCAACAATGGCGGGCGATATTAGTGTTGGTGCTTTTGCTGCTGTTTTTGCGGCTCTTACACAAATATTTTCTCTTATGGAAGAAATTGTGTCAAGTGAGCTGAGCAGCGGAAGCGAATATATTGGCCAGCTAAACAATTACTACAAAATAATGGACATGGACGAAGTGGGCGGAAAAGAAGGCGATGCTGACTATTCAAAAGGCATAATAGCCTATAAAATTAGCTTTACATATCCAGATAGGGAAGAAAAAGCCGTAAACAAAGTTTCGCTAACAATAAAAGAAGGCGAAACGATTGCAATCGTTGGTGAAAATGGTGCAGGAAAGTCAACGCTGGTACGCCTTTTGACAGGGTTATATCAGCCGAGCGGCGGAACTGTCAAAGTCGGCGGGCTAGACACTAAAAAAATACACCCGAATTCTGTTTATAAGGGCATTTCCGGCGTTTTTCAGCGATACCAACGCTACAAAATGTCGCTTAAAGATAATGTGTATATAAGTGATACAAAAAGCGAGCCAAACAAAGAAGCTATCGAACAGGCACTTTTTCAAGCGGAGTTTAATGAAAAAACAGCAACCCTAGACACAATGCTGTCGCCGGAGTTTGATGGCATTGACCTTTCCGGTGGTCAATGGCAGCGGTTGGCAATAGCCCGCGGGCTTTATCGCACAAGCAAATTTATAGTGCTTGACGAACCGACCGCAGCTATCGACCCAATAGAAGAAGAGCGGATTTTCAACCAATTTAAGGATCTGTCCAAAGATAAATGTGCAATTTTAGTAACCCATAGGCTTGGTTCCGCAAAGCTGGCAGACCGCATTATTGTAATGTCTGATGGGAAAATATCTGATATTGGAACGCACGATGAGCTTGTACTGCGTAAAGGTTTATATGCAAATATGTGGAAAGCGCAGGCAGCTTGGTATAGCAGGTAATTCTGCACACTTTTCAAAAAAATCGGTTGACTCCTAAAGAGAGGCAACCGTTTTTTTGTTTTTTGAAAAAACTCAACTAATGGTTTACTGAAAATGCAGCAAATTCAACTAATGGTTTATTGAAAATGCAGTTTGCCTCTGATAGAATATATTTATAAAACAAGCCGCTTAAAAAAATAAATTTTTTTTAAAAAACGCTTGACTTTGGAGTTACTCCAGCATTTATAATAACAACAGTTAAGAGTGTGGGCAGAGCCACACAGTAAGAATAATAGGAGGCAATACAATGTTGAAAAAAATAATTGGAAGAAAAGACGAAAAGGCAAATTTCACAAAAGTTACTATGGCAAAAACAGAACTCGGTCAAAACCAAGCCGAATTCATTAAAGAAATGAAGAAAAAGTATGACACGGCAAATAAAGAAATGAAGCGAAAGTACGATGCGACAAATAGTTATCTATTCCTTAGAGTAAGATTCTTTTGAACCCATTTTAAAATTAACTTCCAAAAAAATCAGTTGGCTCCAAAATATAGCCAACTGATTTTTTATTTTTTAAAATTTAGTGGTGAAAAACCTTAGTTGAGCTTTTAGAAATCAATAAAAATTGCTTTTAGAAATATTATTCTAATGCGAACTTTGAAACTCTCTATGTCACTCCCTATGTCACACTCTATGTGATGCTTTATATTAGAAAAAATAGAAAAAATGGGGAAAATCCTGTGATTAGAAATATAACCCCATTATACAGTATGCTCGGTAGCGAAACAAGCGGAAAATGTCCGAGTGCATCATTTTTTTGTTGAACGCCAAAATCAAAAAAATCTCACGGAAATCAATTTTCAAAATTCCAAAAATATGTTAAAATAGTTATATGGATAAAATCACAAGTATAGCTGAACATTTTTCAAGTCTTGAGACCA
>JGI24700J35501_10930901_pt1 | contig 36889 bp, 39 predicted proteins | sample TergutTh196P1_FD_35501 | JGI IMG/M metagenome (IMG submission 35501)
TTAACGACCGTTGCGATGTGAAGGCGTCGGTTGTTAAACATCGGATTATTTTCAGGCGTTGGTTCTGGTTGTGGGGTTGGCTCTGGTTCAGGCTCAGACTCTGGTTCAGGCTCAAGGGTAATGGGAACATCAATGATCCAACGTTGGTTATTGCCACTCCCAGCACCCCAAGTACCCACACGATTACCGTTTGTTGTTGAAGAATGGGCTAAGTCGATCATACGCTGGCTCGTCATGCTTTGAATGGTATATGAAACCACACCTGTCATGGGTTGAATGGTCGGTGTTAATCGCCATCTTGTTGCTGATGCTTGGTTAGGCGTCAAGGTAATATATTGATCGCTATCAACAAGGAATTGCTGACGACCGATACTTCTAATGGCGTAAATATCTCCTGTATCTTGAATAAATGCAAAGCGTTGGTTGTCTGAACCATCCACTGCTTGAATAACGAGGTGATCACCACTGGCATCTATCCCAGGACCATTACCGACAGCAGTCCGAATGGTCCCTTGATGACCGTTTAAGTTACCAAGCTGCGGCAGTTGAACCGGTGTCGGCGCCTCTAGTGGCGCATGATTTGGGATGATATATTCGACAATTGGAGCGCTGTCACGTCCATTCCAAATTTGATTGACCAGTGGTGGTAAATGGCTAATTCGACTGGCTGTCATCACAGACGGGAAGATGCCCCAGCGTTCTAGAAAGGGGGTTAAGTTTCGGTTGGCTGCAAGGGATGCCATGTAGATGAAAAGCTGTTCACCGACTTGACCAGAATTTTGTCCGGGTAGTTCATTAGCTGGCACCATGCGATATAGTTGATGGAGTCGTGCGTAGAAGTTAACACCAAAAGCAAGCATGAGTTGCCAGAACATGACTAACCGTACTGCATCATTGGGTGCTTCACTGAAAAGAACCCTTTCTCGATTTCTAAAATTTTGCGCATTGGCATATTCATTCCTTGCTTCAAGGCGTGAGTCATTGCCAAAGGCACGAGCAATATACATGGCATAAATATCAACCGTGACTTCTATGAGTCGGTACCAAATCCAAGCCGGTTGTTGACGCATATGTCCTTGTTCATGCCAAGCTGTCCAACCTGAGTGTCTGTCCCTGTAAGCAGCTGCATGAAGAACGCTAACCATCGTATTCGGCGTATAGCCCGTTGCATAGGTATGGGCAAATCCTGCAGCTTGATGACTGGTTACTTCAATTAAAGCTAATTGATGTGGATCAGGGCGATCACGTTCGTGGGGCATATGAGGCGAAAGGCCTGAAACTTCATCACCAAGTACAACAGATTGATCAATGGTGTGAAGCAAAGCAATAGGATCTCCATTATTGATATTGTTTTGACGCCCTGCACAAACATAGGAACGGTCACTTTCAAGCTCAATCAGTCCTGATTCTGTCATCCCATTAAACATCGTTTGCCAGTCAGCCAATGTATGCTTACCTAGGATAAAGCGGGGAGATGCCACGCCACCACTGACGATTTCAACTGAAATGGTACCAGTATGTTCTGTTGAAAAGTAGAGTAAGCCTGCGGTCGGGTCAGAAATGGTATTTAAACCAGGATTTAAAGGACGCCTTGTCGGTGTGAATTGCCAAGTAGGTCTAAGACGTGTTCCAATAAAAGCGGCAATCGGTCTGTCGCCATGTACACGAATTTGAATGGATTCATTGGCACGACAAAAAATACCCGTTGCCGCATAGGGCCACCAAGGGAACAGCTTCCGATGCAGACTTTGCCACTCTCTGACAGTTCGCCCTTTTCCTTCAATGTCAAAACTGCGTTGACTTAATGTTGCAAGCGCGACTGCGTTGATCGGTTGAATAGCGGTTGCGAACGGTTGAATGGGCGCTGGAAAATCAGATGCTGATAATCCCAATTGTTCATAGGTATCTATAATGACGGGATGATCTTGTTGAAAATCATCAAGCATACTAGGTGTTAGCTGTTCCATTTTAAAGTCATCATGGTTATTCATATTATCAAATTCCTTTCAATCATTGGGGATGGTTCGCTTATTACTGCCACATCCAAGTTGTTCAGTCTATTCAACGCCATTAAACTTGGATTTTTGTGGTATGGTTCATTATATGAATGAAGTTAGCCCATCGTAACACTTTTAACTGATATTCATTGACGCTCCAAATGGTAACAAGCGAAGCATTAAAAAACACATGGCATCAAATAGAATCTCCCATGTGTTTTTTTAAACTTAATCGCATTTATTTATTCCCTAATTGCAGTATTGCCATTGATTCTCACATTGGAGATTCTCGTATTAGTAGCAGTTCCCATCGGAATGGTTAAGGATCCGTTGTTGTTTAAACCGGTATTAACCATTGTGTTTAAGTTGCCGCCAGCACCTGATCGCCAGTCAGCAGGCCATTCAGTGGTCGGGTTACCGCCAGTGAAATTAAAGGTCAGATTCCATCTGGACGGAATGTTGCCACCTGTTCGGTTGGTCACAATGAGATTTTGTCTTGTGGTACCCTCACCCGTGACACGATAAGTCAGCCCAGTGGTTGGCTGTGGTGTTGGTTCCGGTTCTGGTTGTGGTTCTGGCTGCGGTTCTGGCTCTGGTTGTGGTTCAGGTTGAGGCTCAGGTAAAATCATACCGCCACCACCAATGGGTTCAAGGATCCAACGTTGGTTCGGGTTGTTGTTCCGGGTCCACGTAATGACAGCTGTCCCATTCGTCGCTGTTGTACCGCCACTAACGTCAATGAAGCGATTCGTTGCCACGTTTTGAAGTTCAGCTTGATTATTTTGACCCAAAATCACGCGCCATCTGGCATGGTCATTTAGTTGAGTTCCCAAAGTTAACTGGTTGTTGGTCTCCGTTAACAAGCGCCCATCATCGGCATTTCGAATAACATACGTGTTCTCAAGCCCATCTTGCTCAAAGAGCCAATGTTGATTGGGTTGATTGCGACGTGACCATAAAACCAGGTGATCACCACTAGGCTCAATGACGGATGTCCCATTTAAAGCTGTTGTGATTAAAAATGCCTGTTGTTGTTCAGGAATTTCTGGCTCGACAGGGGGCAGTTCTGGCTCGGGTTGCGGGGTCGGCACTTCTGGCGCTGAAGCGACATGAAAATGCCAGCGCTGATTGGGATTGCCTGTACTTGTCCATGTGATGATGCGTGTTCCATTGGTCGTTGTGTTGCCCCCTTCCACATCTAAGCTGCGACCAGTGGCAGCATTGATGAACTGATAGGTGTTGTTAGCCCCTGGCATGATGCGCCATCTGGCATTGTTCGTCGTCGGTGTATGCGTAAAGGTTGCGGTGTTATTCGTTTCTGTTAAATAGCGCCCATCCTCAACATTTTGAATGGTATATGCATTCATTGCGGGATGGAAAGTGAACTTCCACACTTGATTGTTTTGATCGGTTGGTGAGAATAAAACCAGGTCATTTCCGCTTGGCTGAATGCGGGTCGTTCCATTTAAGGCTGTTGCAAGACTGATGTACTGCTGATCAAAATCAGAGACGTTCCCTAGGTTGCCACCATCTGGTTGGATCGGATTGACTGGCGGGATGAATTGCCCGCTCGGATTTGCTTGTCCGTCAACATATCTAAACATCCATGCCTGATTACCATTGCCCGATGGTCCCCATGTGAGGACACGTGTGCCGTTAGCAGTTGTACTCCCACCTTCCACATCTAAAGCACGCCCACTGGCTTGGTTGATGATGACATATGAGCCGAGAATTCGTGGAAAGATCTGCCATCTGGAATTATTGGTCGGCGTGTTGGTTAAGGTGATGTTACTTCCTGACTCCGTTAAAAAAGAATTGGTCGCGATATTGCGAATGGTGTAAGTATTCGTTGCTGCATCACGAATGAACTCAAATTGTTGGTTCGTTGCGTTTGTATTGCCCCAAAGTCTTGTTTGATTGTTGTTCACTTGAAGGGCTGCATTTGAATGCGCATCCAGAACAGTGAGGATGTTGACACGTCTACGGTCTAAATACGGCACGACTTGGTTAACATTCGGTAAAGTTGGCAAGTTCTCTGCTGTAAAAGAACCTGGTCTTGGCATGATGTATTCAACAACAGGCGCCGTATCTCGGCTGCGCCAAATCTCTCGCTCAAGGGGAGGGAAGCCGCTAATTCTTGACAAAGTATCTGCACTCGGTCGAAGCCCCCACATTTCAAAGAAAGGCGTCAAATTCCGATTGGTCGCAAGGCAAGTCATGTAAATGAAAAATTGAAGCCCAACGTCATGCCAGTTAATACCTGGCAACGCATCCATCGGTAAGGCACGATATAAACGATGTAAGGTCGGGTAAAAGTTTCTGCCAAAAGCTAAATCCAGTTGCCAAAACATGAGCAATTTAACAAAAACGTCTAGTCCATGAAAGTTTTTATTCGTTTGGTTGAAATAGTTGAAAGCCGTTGTATATCGACCATCTCTTTCGACCCTGTTGAGCGGGTATTGGTCAAAATCTCTTTCAGTAAACATCGTATAAATATTAACGGTCGTTTCAATGAGTGAATTTCGATTCCAAAGCCAAGACATCAATTGCCGCGTATGCCCCTGTTCATGCCAAGGTCCCCATCCATTGTGTCGATAAAAATGAGGGTCTAAAATATAGCGCAAAGAAGCGGAGCGATAACCCGTTGAGAAATTACTGGCCCACATGAAAACATGAGACCTTGTATCTTCAGTGAACGCTTTATAATGTAAATTAGGGCGGTCACGCTCATGGGGCATATCCGCATCAAGACCAGAACATTCATCTTGATTGTCAATCGTTGCATCAATTAAGCGCATGAGGATACTTGGATCACGTCCAGTTACATGAGAAAGTCCAAATTGGCGACTCACTGTAACGAGAGAACGATTTCCTCTCAGTTCAATCATGCCAGATGCTGTCATCGTATTTAACATATGTTGGAAATCCTGTTGTGAATGACGCCCTAAAATAAATAACGGTGATGCAATCCCTCCATTTTCAACATCAACAGTAAGCGTTGTCCCAATGGCATGCTCATCATTGATATACAATAAACCGGCTGTTGGACTTGAAATCGTATTCACACCTGGATTAAGGGTGCGAGTTGTCGGGCGATCTCCCCCTTGTGGGTAATTAAACGTCCCGATATAAGCGATGGTTGATTGATTCCCATGAAGCCGTATGCGGATTTGCTCATTGGCACGACAAAAAATACCCGTTGGCTCATACACGCTCCAATGAAAAAGTGTATTTTGCAGCTCTTGAAGGCGAATGGCATTGCCTTTTCCAGCAACCGTAATGGTGCGACTATTTAGATGAGTAGGCATTATGCCAGTTGTCTCTGTTGTAGTTGTAGCCGTAACCGTTTGGATCGGCATCTGCTGTAGCAACGGCATTTCTTGCTCATGATCAAGCATTTGTTCTTCAGTATCGTAAATAATGCCTTCCCCAATGGGACTGTTAAAAAGATAAGGTGATTCAGGAGGTTGAGACGCATGTTGATGATCTAAGTTATTCATAATGGGTTAATTCCTTTCATTTTTAACTTACCTTATTACTATATGAAAAACTAGGCAAAATGACATGCTTTTAGGTCGTAAATCTGTTTTTAGACGTGCCCTGAAGTGTACTGACCCACCGGAATAGAGACACCTGATAAAAAACCAACGCGGGTTTCAATAAGAGCGCCTCGTGCAGCGAAAGCGTTCCGACTTTTATTCTAAAAAAGTAATCCGCTGTCCTAAAGGATCAAGCACACACCTTGCACCGAGTGGAATCGTTAAGTTGGGTAGCACATGCCCAGCAGGAACACCATATGCGATCATTTTCCCAGTTGGCAACAAAATATCTTTTAACGTTTCCATCACAGCTTCTTGATCTTGATGACCAAAATCTCCTAAAATGATCCCTGCACATTCATGAAGTTTCCCTGCATACAGCAATTGCATCAATAAGCGATCAACGGAATACGGTGCTTCGTTGATTTCTTCCATGAATAATATTTTTCCTGCTGTCTCAATTTCAGTCATGGTCCCAAGGGTCGAACAAATAAGGGTTAAATTCCCGCCAACCGTCCTGCCACTGACTTGACCCGACCCTTTATTCATAAACGTCACGCTTTTCAAAGTAAGTGGGATGCCTTCAAGCGCCGTTTTAATCCAATTTTCTGTTGTCAGCTCATCATCTTCAAGCAAATCTTTAATCATCGGTCCATGATAAGTGATCAACTGATCGCATTGATTCAAATAAAGATGCATATACGTCATGTCGCTATAACCAATAAAAGGCTTCGGGTAGTTGGCAAAGTTAAAACCTTGTAGATAAGGCAAAATCCGATTACTACCATAGCCACCACGCATATTCAGAATAGCACCGATGTCATCATCAGTAAACAACATTTTCAAATCCAGTGCACGTGCTTCATCGCTGACGCCTGCCAAATACCGATGCGCTTCAAAACAACTCGGTGCAATCAGCACTTCATAGCCTAACTTTTTTAACTGCGCTTCGCCTTCCAAAAGCATTTGACCATCCATGGGTCCAGCAAGCGCCACAATCCCAATCTTCTTCTTTGGATCAAAAGGTGGTGGTTTCGTCATCTATCACCACCCCCATTAACATGAATACACTGAAAACTTGAATTAAAATCCCATAGCGAATGGCTGCTTCATCGACATCAAACCGTCCATCATGAACAGGTGCGGTGATGCCTTTTTCTTCATTGGCAACACCCAAACGGTTATAACTAGACGGACGAACCTTTGCAAAATAAGCAAAATCTTCGACACCTAAACTGGGATGTTTCAACACATTGACTTGCTGCGCACCGAGCACACGTAAAGCCGCTTCTTTCACATGATCAGTCGTGGTTTCATCATTCATCAATGCATCATATCCCGATTCAATGCGCAAAGACACTTCGCCACCATAGGCTTTGGCCACATGTGTCGCCACTTCAAACAGACGTCCTTTAAGTGCCTTTCTTACCCCCTCATCAAGGGTCCGCAATGTGCCATGTAAGGTGACTTGATTGGCAATGACATTATGTGCTTCGCCGCCTTGAATCATCCCAAATGACAACACGGCTGCATCAAGTGGTGATGCGTTTCGACTGACCACCGTTTGTAAAGCCATCACAATATTACTGGCAATCACAATGGCATCAACGCCATCTTGAGGGGAAGCCCCATGCGCATTTTGACCATGAACATACAAGGTGATCGTATCACTGGATGCATACGCATGACCATATTTCACCCCAAAAGTGCCAACTGGAAGCTTTGGGCAAACATGCATCCCAAGCACATGAGCAACATGAGGATCTTCAAGAACGCCTTCATCAATCATCGCTTGTGCACCACCGACCGTCTCTTCCGCTTGTTGAAAAAACAACTTCACACTGCCTGGTAAAGCTGCGTGAAGCTGCTGTAAAACATAGGCTGCACCGAGCTGAATGGTCGTATGGACATCATGACCACACGCATGCATTTTTCCTGGATGAACAGATTGATAACCGTGATCATTCAACTCTTGAATCGGCAACGCATCAATGTCTGCACGAAGCGCAATGTGTTTAGCAGCTGGGTCATTGCCTTTAATCACGCCAACAACTGATGTTTCATTAATTCTTTTATCGACTTGAATGCCCCAGTCCATCAAGTAAGATTCGATTTTATCCGCCGTGCGAAACTCTTCCATGCCAAGCTCAGGATGACGATGAAAATCTCGTCTCATGGTTACAAATTGATCAAACTGATCATCAACGAGTTCACGAATTTTTTTTTCAAGTATAGCCACTTTTATCACCTCAGTGGGAACTAATAAGCATGTTACCTTTCTTAAAGTTCTCCTTGTCAACAGATTGCCAAACGGATAAAAAAGTCGTGGCAATTTGTCTTTATTAAACTATATGATGGCATATGTATATAAATGAAAATTTGGTTCATACTGAGGTATGATAATTTAGGAGGCCACACCGATGAGTACCTTAGAAACCCACGACATTAACGAAATCATTCACATTAAACTTGAAACAACAAGAGCCATTTGCGAGCACATCACAGATTCACACTTAACCCAACTATCCAACGCTGCAAAAGCAGAATTTGCCGACATTATCGAACTCATCGCCATTTTGATGTTAGAACATGCAGGTGAATTTCCAGAAGAATGGACGCATGAAAAACTGAGTGATATTTACCACTACAAATTGCCAACATTGCTATCGCCTTCAGAAAGGCAAAACATTAAAAACATTTTAATAACGTATGTTGAATTTGTCGGACAAGCATTAGAACTCCCGAATTATAAAGACATTAGAAAAAACCTTGCTTCTTAGCTAACGACATCGATTGCATTCAAAACAGTCGAAAAGGAAATGAAGGCAAATAAAAAAAACATTTGAAGAAAATGGCTTTTTTTATTTGAAATTAGTTGACGGAACCAGGTGGCCAAAACGCCCAGCCTAATCCTTGAATTAATTGATAAACATGCATGTTTCTTCCCCCTTTTAATGATGAAATACTTTTGATCTTAAAGGTTAACCTGCTTAACCTTCTACATTCGGTGGCCAAAACGCCCAACCTGATCCTTGGATCAATTGATAGAGATATACCATTGTTCTTCACCTCCTTTTAACTACTATAAGTATATCATAAAATCCAAAAAAAACATCTCTATCTCCTATTTTCTTTTTTTATCAATTTTAAGATTTTTTTATAAATTTTTAAATTCTATAACATCCTAATTTTATCTTCATTTAAATGATTTTGTGGTTTTATTATTAAATAATACGCCTCTTATGCGTGCCTACGGTAAATTATGAAAATGTAAACGTATGTAAGAAAGCGATATTATCGATTATTGATATTTATAAGACACATTTAGTCAAATATATACCGTTAAACCCTTCAACTTATACATGAGCATCGACAGTTGAAAATCAAAACACCCCACGAATACCCCCTGAATTGAATTTATTGGAAGCCAGAGCGATAGAATGGGCTTTTTTGTTTTCATGATCATTTTAAAAGTGTGTAATAGGATTCCATTAATTCCTGCTTACACACAAAACGATCCAAATGGTTTTTATATTATTAACCGTCTGCCTTACACTCAAGAAACAGAAGCAGCTTTGAATATAACATTTGCCAATCATTATCCTGAACAAATTCAACACAGGTTAAATTAAGTTTCTGCATCTTCTAATCATTACCTGTCATCATCTTCAGCTTCATGAATAACATCCATGACCATCACTATTTCTTCATCATTTTCATCCAAGCTAATTTTATAAATAAAGCCATAACGTTCTACAACAACCTTGTGATAATCGGTTCCACCAATCGTTTCAACAACTCGACCAGAATATGGGAATATTTCTAGGCGTTTTTTAATTCTTGATCTCATTCTTTCAACAACATTTAGAGCTATCTCAATGGAGTAAGATTGTTCAGCGATGTATATCGCAATGTTCTTTAATTCATTGTTAGCCTTCTCGCTGTATGTTACTATTGCCATTATTGAAATGCTCCTTTACCGTTTGTTTCATCATGTCGAACACTTCATCATGGCTATAGTATTTGCTACCTGGTTGCTGTTGCAACGTTTCACTTTCAATAATTCTCTGTTTCAATTCTTGCTTATCTTTGAACTGTTCAAAGGCTTCAATACTCATTACGACCATATCGCCATAACCATTTTTAGTGAGATAAATCGGTTCATTGCTACTATGCACTTTATCGGATATTTCTTTAAAATTATTTCTCAAATCAGTAATCGGTCTAATTTCCATTTTAATCACCATCCTAAATATCATAATTGTTAGTATTATTATATCATAATTAACTCATAATATCCACCTTTTGAAAATTCTTCACATGTTAAAAACTTGCTTTTTTATAATTTTAAAGCAAGTTATACTTTTAACATTTTCACTCTATATGTATAGAACGAAACTCTGCTTGCGCTTCGTTGTCCAAACTTTGTTAGCGGAGCAACATATTAAAGATGGAGCGCTTGGATTATAGTAGCGTTCTTTGCCAATTACTTTTAGCAGGCAAAATTCTTGAAACATGAACAATCTTATCATCTATTATTTCGTAAATCATCAAATAATCTTGAATGACAAAATACTTTTTCTTTGTTTGAAAGTCAACTCGTGCAGATAGATTTGAACCAGTCGTAGGACTAGTTTCTAATCGTTCATAGCTCAAATCAATTTCTTCTAAAAACTTCTCAATGTTGCTTTGGTATGTTCCAAACGTTTTCTTTCTTTCAACTATCTCATCAATATCAAGACCAACATCATCAGCAATTCTTAATTCATACTTTTTCATTTTGCTAAACCATACTTTCTTTGAAAATCGGCTCTCGTGTGAAACTTACCATTTGCAATAGATTCATCACCCTTTTCAATTTCTTTTTTCAAGAACATCTGGTATTTCATTTCTTCCCAAAAATCATTATCAATCACAATTTTTGATATCCCATTTTCTGCTCTTACTAGTTCTGATTTTTTTTCAATTGCTTTAATGAACTCATTTATCATTGATGTTTCATTTCTTAATTCCATTTCCATACTGGGTCAACTCCTTTTCATTTTTAGTGTAAAGTAAATAACACTCATTTCTGATGACTAGCAACAAGGAAAATCCTTAACGCTTCAACGCTTTTGACTAAGACTATTGTAGCACATTTTGGCTGAAATATCCATTCTATCCTAATTTCAAATCCACTGTATCTGTTCTTCATCATCTTGTAAAAAAATCATTGCATTTGTTCAAAAATAATGGTATAATGGTTAATTGTAAGGGAACAGTCCTCAAGCGGGCCGGGTTAGTTTAATGGTAAAATGACGCAATGGTAATGCGTAGCTGCGAGTTCGATTCTCGCACCGGGCACCAGTTAATTTAAATATGCGTACCCAGTTTAAAAACTGGGCTATTTTTTTATGCGAAGAGGTGCAAACTGTGTTACTTTTTATCTTAATGTTTATTTATTCAATACTGATTGAAACCGTTGCGCTTAAAATCAACCATTCGATCATTAAAAAACATCATGATATGACGGAAGGTACCTACCTGTTTAACATCCGTTATTCGACTTTTCTTCTTTTTTTTAACTTCATGATGTTTTTATCTTTCATCGCTTTTTCTCATTTTTTCATTACTTTTTTTGGTTTGATTGACTTTCGAAGTATAACTGGGATCATTTTATCATTATTTGGATTTGTTGAAATCATCACATACCCTTTTTTAAAAATCCAAATAAATGACCGTTCGATTGAAGTTAAAAGAATGTTTAAACGTTCCTACTTTACTTTTGATGAAATAGAAAAAGTGGAAGTCACGAGATTTCTTGGCATCGTTCATGTTGAAATTTTTTCAAACGAAGGTAAACTGTTTGCAGTAAGAAATCTCCTGTTGGGTTATCCCCTCTTTATCGACCGTTTAAAAAAAGAAAACATAATGTGGGTAGATATTTATTTAGACGAGCCATTAGATCCATCAGATATCTAGTAAAAACTGCTAAGTCATCCACCTTCCAGTATAAAAATTCAGTAATAAAAGAAAACATATCACAGCCACTTTTATCAGTGTCGCGACCCTCGATAGTTGAATCAAAAGGTTCAAGAAATCGGAGGTCGTTTTTTACATTTATGGGTAGCTTTTCTAAAAGTTGAAACTTTACCTCATAAAAATGAGTCGAAGTATCACCTTCAACTCATTATATTTTTATGCCAATCCGATCAAATGACCCACTGCACGTGTAAAAAGTCCAGCAAGTACGCCGAGAAACGGATTGCTTGTTAATTTGGTTACTGCCATCGTGACCCCTGCAACTGGAACGTCCGAAGCAAATCCCGGATTTCTTAATTGAGGTAGAAAAGTCGAGAAAATACCAATAATGACTAAGAACCCGGCAATGCTTTGTGTCGGTATATATTTAGAAATTTTTGTCACAATGCCTAAAATAAGCAACACTGCTAAAAGAATTAAGACAGAGACATTCCCTAGTACGGGCCACGGTGCTGCCGCCGTGCCAGAAATAATGGTTTCAAGTGGCATCCCACCAAATAGCTCACTGGCAAATCCTGCAATGCCACTCACCAGTGTTAAATAATCAAAGTTTTGGTAAATAGGACCCTCCAGACCCGCTGCTGTGCCAGCCATACCTGCATTGATGGCACCAAAAGAAGTGGTAATTCCAACACCTAAACAAATGAGTGCCAAAGCTGCGACAATCGCTTTAAACGTAAATTTAGGCGTTACAACTTGCCAATCTTCTGTTTGCCAATAGGTCTTTGTCCAAAATTTGCCATTCTCAGTTTCTCCTTTTGGTACTTCCAAATCAATATTTTGTTTATGACGCTGAAAAATCAAATAATAAGCAGTTGATACAGAAACTGAACCTGCGACGGTATAAACCAACACATTAGGATCTCCAAAGAACAAAAAATAAATAGCAAATGCACTGATCAATGAAACCAAACCTACGGCTAAGTTCCCTTTTTTCTTGTCAACAACAAAATCTGTACCAACTTGTGTTAACATTAAGCCAACACCTGCCATCATTCCTGCCATTATGGCAGGACCGACAAATTCAACAGCCCATGAAATTGCGCCCGTTAACCCTAATATAACCATCAATAATGACGACAACAAGAGTGCTGCAACACGCTGATCACGTTCATCCGTCTTACCTGCTAATGCAATCATTGCTGACTGACCTGTAATCGGTGTGATCAAACCAAAAATACCGCTGAGAATCGCAGCAATGATTAACCCGATGCTTGCGGGCTTTAATTTAAATCCTTGCGTCTGAGCAAATACCAACTGCGTTAAACCGTTGACACTTACGAAAATGACACCGAGTGCAAATGGAATAAAATCATTCATTTAACGTTAACCTGCCTTATATCAATCTGCGTATAAAAGATGTGCCAATGCTTTTTTATCAAACCGTTTAACAAATTCAGTCATGAGTTGAACAGCATGTTCATAATCATCTCGATGAATAATCGACCCATTGGAATGAATGTAGCGAGACGGAATACCCAATGACATAGCAGGTGCTCCATCATGCGCGCGGTGCATCGTTGCTGCATCAGTCGCACCACCCATTAGTACATCAAGTTGATAAGGAATTTCGAGTTCATCAGCAAGCTGCATCACATATTCACGTAAAGCGCGATGTCCAACTGTTCCACCATCCATTAAAATAATACACGGGCCTTGACCCATCTTAGCTTTGATTTTATCTGCACCAGGGATGCTACCATCTAAAACAACATCAGCTGCAATCACCACATCAGGGTTGATCATATTTGCAACGGTTGTAGCACCACGACATCCAACTTCTTCTTGAACAGTTGCAACACCAAAATAAGTATTTGGATGATTCTCTCCTTTCAACTGGTTAAGTACATCAATGGCCAGTGCACATCCAAAACGGTTATCCCAAGCTTTTGCTAATAAATACTTTGAATTTTCTAATTCACGGAATTCTAAATAAGGTGTAATCATATCACCCGGACGAATACCAGCAGCTTCAGCTTCTTTTTTATCTGCAACACCAATGTCAATAAATAAATCGTCTAATTCTGTAACCTTTTTACGCTGTTCTGCTGTTAAAATATGAGGCGGTGTCGAACCAATAATCCCATGGATTCTTTTTCCAGCATGCGTTGTAATCGTCATTTGTTGAGATAATAAAACTTGTGACCACCATCCGCCTACAGGCTTAAATTTAATAAAACCATTTTCATCAATATAATGCACGATAAAGCCAACCTCATCTAGATGGCCTGCAATGGCAATTTTAGGTCCATCTGCGATTCCTACTTTTTTGGCGATAACTGATCCTAATTTATCTTGCGTGACTTCATCGGCATGATCCGCAACGTATTTTTTAAAAACGTGACGTACTTCTTTCTCACAACCAGCAATGCCATTTGCATCTGTTAATTCTTTTAAAAATGCTAATTTTTCATCCAATTTATTTCCTCCTAAATGCGTGCTATGCGCATTACTTCGTGCCAAAAATACGATCCCCTGCATCACCAAGACCAGATACAATATATCCTTTCTCATTTAACCCATCATCTTTAGAAAATTATACCATAAATGGCTTACTTTTACAAATGAAACCTCATAAATTTGTCCATACTAGTTGTAGTTTCAAGACTTTATCTAGATGTTAAAAGGTGATTTTCCATGAGAGAAAAGATTAAAAAATACCAAGAGAAATATCCGTTTTTAAAAATAGCAAATCCACGTATCAAATTCGTTAAACTTACCGTTTTGATCCTCATCACGCTCCTTTTCTTGAGACTCAGCTTAATCCATCATATATATGCTGACGATTACACTGCCTACTTAGGGAAAAAAGACGAGAAACTCCTCATTAAAAAGTCACAAACACGCGGTTCTATTTATGATCGGCATGGCAAAGAACTTGTAACCAACACACCTGTTTTTGCCATCATTTACCGCTACGATGAAAAAAAATCAATCGATGACTTGTACCACATCGCTTTTTCTTTGGCTCAATTAATTGACGTCGATACTGATTCACTGACGACTTCTCAATTAAAAGCGTTATACCAATACCTCAACACTGGCGTGAATCCAACCGATATCGAAGCAAAACAGCTCGAACAACTCACAGCGCATGAAAAACGTGCACACGTTATTTTTACCAAGATGGCAGAAGCTTATTATGGCGGCGAAAACACATTAAAGTTTGATGTTCAAGCGGTAGAAGCCGCACGCGTCTTAGATCACATCGGTGAGTTGCCAGGCATTGATCTTGTAACATTGGGAAAACGTCACTTTCCTGATGATTTAGGAGAACACGACATTGTCGGACGTGTCAGCAAAGGAGATTCTCGCTTTCTTAGAGATGACTTTAAGCATTACTTAAATACCGAATACACCATCAACGATCCCATCGGTTTATCAGGTATTGAACGACAATATGAAGATTTATTACGCGGTCATAAAGCCCGTTACGAAATGAGTTCGACTGGAGAAATCATTGAACTTTCCACAGGCACCCGAGGCATCGACTTAGTGTTAACCCTTGACACGGCATTCTCACGCCGCATTGATCATATTTTAGAAAAACACATGATCCATGTTAAAAAGCATCGACCTGGTGCGACCTATTTACGTGAAGCTTATGTGGTGGCTGTCTGTCCGTATACAGGGGAGATTTTATCGCTCAATGGAAAAATATTAAATGATGATAACGCATTTAGCGATCACCCACTGGGGACGATGCATCATGCTTTTACAATGGGTTCCGTTGTAAAAGGTGCCACACTTCTCACAGGGTATGCGCATGACGTTACTCGTTTTGGTGATCAGATTGATGATCGGCCGATGATTTTTTCTGACGGCTCGACAAAAGCTTCCTGGTCTGATCTTGGTCTTGTTGATGATATCGAAGCGCTCCGTTCCTCAAGCAATGTTTATTTCATGCAGCAAGCCATTAAAATAGGGGGCGATGTCTATCATCCTAAAACCAACCTAAACATTAACCCCGACACATTAGCCCAACATCGCTTTTCTTTTTTCCAATATGGATTAGGCACTTATACAGGCATTGACCTACCTGGAGAACAAATGGGACTGCGAAATCAAGATCAAAGTATTGCTAAATTACTTGATTTTGCAATCGGTCAATCAGATACCTACACGACATTGCAACTTGCGCAATATGTCTCAACCATTGCGAATGGTGGCAACAGATTTGCACTCAGGTTATTAAAAGAAGCTTCAATCAAATTTTCAGATGATGAACGACAATTAATCTATGCTACAGGACCTCATCTCCTTAATCAAATTGATTTACCCGCTGAGGCTTTTAAACGTGTTCAAGAAGGCTTCCGACAAGCTTTGCAAACATCAGAAGGAACCGGCTATTATCACTTCAGAAATTCGAAATACTCACCTGCTGGAAAAACAGGAACTGCAGAAGAATTTGTTCGTGATGAAGAAGGTCATTTAATGTTCGATTGGCATGGGCAGTTAATTGAAACCAACCACATGACATTCGTAGGCTATGCTCCCCATGACAAGCCTGAAATCGCCATTGCCGTTGTATTTCCACAAGCAGAGCTACCAGATGAAAAAAATCCCATCGCTTTAGAAGTAGCCAATGAGATTATTGATGCTTATTTTGAATTGAAAAGGACGCACTAGGATGCTATGTTCCACACAAATGACCGATTCACACAAAGATCAAAACTTCAAACAGTTGAGAACGTCACTCATCATCGATCTACCAAGACAGCCAAAGAATGGTAACGCCCCATGTCACCTTCAAGGGCATAAATCGCCAGCGGGTCTCCTTCTTCAGAAAGAATAATGAAGGGGGCTTTTGTTTCCACCGCAAAGTCGACCATTTCACATGGAATCCGTTTGCCTTTTTTAGCCATCTGTGTCGCTCGTTCATTCAAGATCATTCTTTTATAAGGTGCCAAAATATCTTCGAAAGGAATGAACCATGTTTTCTCACGGTCATCACGTAAGATCAAGTCGCTGTCACCACCTGAAGCAAGGACGAGTAAACGCATGGCAAGTGTGTCATAGTCAGCAGCACTTGATGAATGAAATGGTCCTACCGACAGACGTTTTAAGCAAGACAGATGTGCTGGATACCCCAGTCGTCTACCAATTTCAACAGCAAGTGAACGAATAAAAGTACCATCTGTACATTTGACATAATAGCTGAATTTCACAAGCTTTTCTTTCGTTTTTAAAATTTCAGTTGATTTTAATTCAATATCAAGAATCTCTACTTGCCTGACTGGACGCGTTTCAAGCGGGATTTCAATGCCTTCTTCTAAATACTTATGTAATTTCTTCCCTTCAAACAAAGAAGCCGAGTACATCGGTGAAATTTGAGTATGAGCGCCTCGCATATCATTTAGAACCTTCTCAACTTGCTTAATGCTCGGCTTCCTTTTAACCACTTTTTCCTCAACCTTTTCGCCAGATGTATCCTCCGTGGTCGTCGAATAGCCCATTGTCACTTCACATAAGTATTCTCGGAAACCACCTTTAAAAAGACGAAGCAGTTTCGTTGCTTTTCCAGTAAAAATAGGTAAAACGCCTTCAACACGAGGCTCTAATGACTCAATGTGACTGACTTGCTTCGTTTTCAAAGCATCTCGCACTTTAAAAGTACACTCAAACGGTCCTACACCTTGAGGTTTATTCACGATTACAATGCCATCTAACCCCATTTTAAACAACTCCTTATTAAACCTCTTTGTCACTTGTATGTAAGCTATTTTATCACAAAATGAAAGGAAATGAAAGATAATCTGAAAGAAATTTTATCTTTTAAGAAGAAAAAGCGTGACTTTACAATTTATAAAAATGGCTTGGTGACAATTAATGATTTTTTCGTTGCAATCTCTCCTGAACTATGATAAAATAGAAGGACTTGATTTTGGAAAGTGAGGAATTTAAAATGCGCGTAGGATTCACTTTGAAGTGCGGTGTTTGTGGAGAAGAAAACTATATCTCTAAGAAAAACAAGCGTAATACACCTGATCGTTTAGAAGCGAATAAGTATTGCCCACGTTGTCGCAAGTCAACTGCTCATAAAGAGAAGAAATAATTGATTTTAAAAAGCACGTATTGAAGTTTAAAACTTAAACCTCGATACGTGCTTTTACAATATCAAAATCATGACATTCACCTTCACGAATTCTTTTTGCCACATCCCAATCAAGCGTCCCATAATTACGATACAAGTTCAAGATCATAATTAAAATAAGCGCCATAATCGACACACCAATAACGATAGACGTTAAAACTAACGCATGTCCAACAGGATCCACACTTTGATTGGCATATTCTGCCATCATCGGTGCAACACGCCCTGCACTTGACGTAATAGAAATAAAGAAAAGGATAATCGCAGTATCCATAATCCCGACGGAGACGACACTGATCATCATATTCTTTCGAATCACAAGACCAGCAAGGCCTATAAAAAACAAGATAATACTTACAACATCGGTTGTTAACCAATCCATTCAAATCAGATCCTTAAAAATTAATAGTTTATTTCATACATTATTATATCATATTTTTGAAAATAGTAAAGTGAATTACGGAATTACATCGGATAATAATTATAGAATCTCGTTAAAATGCGTCCATTATACAATTTTCGATTTTTACTTGCGGTTTCGCCAAAGTCACGTTCAAATCCACCAAAAGCAGTGAAAACATTAATTCCCCAGTGGGGGTAGTCATCTCTTAAATCACCCATCATTTCATTCAATTTACGCACTTCTGCTTCATCAGATAGTCTTTCTCCATAAGGCGGGTTCGTAACCAAACAAGCAGCACTTATCGGAGATGAGAACTCGGAAAAGTCACGTTGATGAAATTCAATATCATCACTAACACCTGCTGCTTTTGCATTTGATCTCGCTTGACGTAAGACTTGATCATCAATGTCATAACCGATGAGCTTATAGGTGTTGTCTTGAAACATTTTGTGTTGGGCTTCTTCACGTACTTGAGAGAAAGTCTGTGCGTTAAAGCTTGGCCATGCTTCACAAACAAATGAGCGTTTTAAACCAGGTGCGATATTTCGAGCAAACATGGCAGCTTCGATCAAAATCGTTCCTGAGCCACAAAAAGGATCAATCATCGGTTGGCTAAACTTCCAACGACTCATCATCACAAGTGCGGCAGCTAACGTTTCTTTAAGCGGTGCAGCACCTGCATAAGCACGATAGCCGCGTTTATGCAAACCCGCTCCAGATGTATCAATGGATAATGTCACCACGTCTTTTAAAAGGGCGACTTCTATTTTATAAACAGGACCATCTTCTTCAAAATGGTCGACACCATAGCTCTTACTCATCGCTTTAATGATGGCTTTTTTGACAATGGATTGACAGTCTGGCACACTATATAACTGGGATTTAACCGACTTTCCAACCACATGCATCTTTGCATCTATCGGCATGAGTGCTGCCCAGTCAATGGCGACCGTTTGATTAAACAATGCTTCAAAGCTAGTGGCTTTAAATGCTGCCATTTTAATCAAAACACGTTCAGCAGTGCGCAACCATGTATTCAACATGGCGATATCACGTACATCACCTGCCAGCTCAATTTTCCCATTTTCTACAACAAGGTTTTGATAACCCAATTTTTCAATTTCTTTTTTGGTAATGGCTTCAATACCAAATGTGGTCGTTACAATTAAATTAAATGCTTTCATCTTATTTCCTCAGCTAGTTGAACTTCACATGGCAATAGCCATTTGGATTTTTTTCTAAGTAGTTTTGGTGATATGCTTCAGCAGGTTGATACGAGGTCAATGGTTCAACGGTCGTAACAACTGGTTGATCATAGCTTTTTTGCACGTTAGCAATGACTGCTTCAATGACAGGCACATCAGCTTCATCCACGTAATAAATGCCACTGCGATAGCGCGTTCCGATATCATTGGCTTGTTTGTTTAATGTTGTAGGGTTCGTGATACTGAAAAATTCATCTAGAAGATGTGTGAGATTGACACGTGTCTCATCATAAACCACTTTGACCGTTTCTGCATAACCGGTTGTTTCTGTGCAGACGCCTTCATACGTAACAGGCAATAGGGCATGTCCATTTGCGTATCCACTCTCAGTTTCAGCGACACCATGTACACGAGCCATATAAGCATCTGTGCCCCAGAAGCAACCACCTGCTAAGTAAATTGTTTTTAGGTTTTCTGCTTTAAATATTAAATCAAGATTTTTATTATAAGGTAACATCATTAACAACCTCCAACTGAATCCATTTCACTTCTTATCGCTACCAGTATACCACTATGAAGCCGATTTTTCTAGTCCCAAGCCTTTAAAATGATTTAGTGATGGAGATTTATGTACAAGTAAAATGCCAAATACAGGTTCGAAAGCAATTGTGTTTGGCATTTTACGTTTATAAATGAACTTATACAGGCTTAAAATCTATCAGTTGAAACTGGATTACCTTGCCTAACATTGCCCATAGGAGACTCGAAAGATGTGTACTAACCCTTAAAAAAACTGTACAGCATGACTATACAACATTTTAAAAATCAAATCTACATTCTGGTAGATAGAGCACAGGTTATACGACCACTGAAGTAATCTCAGCCATAACAGGAATAATGGTGCTTTTTACATTAAATTTCCTTCTTCTTAATCAAACGCACTCCTGAAGCAATCCAAATGATTACGATTACAATCAAATTAAGGAATTCCATGTAATTCCAAAAAGACCCATTGGTAATATCTGTTATGGGAATGTTAGTTTCAGAAACAAATCTTGCAATATTAATAAAAGAAGCAATTGAATTAATCAAAACAGTAGTTGTTAAAATAAAAATAATAAAATCACCTATCTTTACTGCTTTTCCATTTTTGGATTTGTGTACGGCAATGTTGTATGAAAAAAATAAGAATAAAAGTATTAGCATGATGAAAAAGAAAAGACCTATCATAATACACCTCATATAAGCTAAAGCTAAAATTTGTTAAGAAAGCTAGCTGAAATTCCTCAACTAGCCTAGTACAGAATCCGTGAATAAATTAAAGAAAAGTGCTATTACGTCTTTTGCTTCGAAAAGTACACAACAACAGCTTAAAGATTTAGTAGACGCGATTCATATCAAAAACAGTTATTTTAATGCCGATGAGATTTTTATTGAATTACGCTATGCCATACAAAGTATTGAATCTAACAGAATTGTTAGTTCTAGTCAGCTTAATCAAAAGGAACGACAAATTGAAGAAGTCGTATCAAAAATCTTAAGCCAATTATACCATAATCCAAAGAAAGAACGCCACCGTAAATGTGTAAAAAGAATCATTTGATTAGCACTTTCACAAAATATAGAAACTTTCAACTAAAGTGATAAACTTAAAAGTACATATTATGGCTAGATGTTGCTTAGTCATCTTTTTCTACTTCATGTTGTAGAACTGCTCCTGTCTCCATATCGATATAAAATTCATGAACCATTCCATCCGCACGGGTTTCTACCCACCAAGCAGGCTGTCTGCGATGCGAATCACGACTTACTTCTACAAGTCTTCCGCCGGAAATACTTAAAGCAATTTCACCAGCACGCACTCTTGAAATATTAGCGTTATGATTCGAGGCTGGTGGTGGTGTCTGCACTGGTGGTGGTGTTTGCGCAGGAGCTGGTGTTGGTGCAGGAGCTGGTGTTGGTGCAGGGGCTGGTGTTTGCGCTGGCGGTGGTGTCTGCGCTGGCGTCAAGCCTGTACTGTTGTTATCATTTGAAACAGTCGGGTATTTTAGGAATTCACCTGTTGCTTTTACGACATAAAATTCTAAATCACGACCATTGTATCTGAATTCAATGCTCCATACTGGAACGCCATCTTCTATGTCCGAATATGAATAAACGAGTGTTGCATTTGTAATGCCAATAGATTCTAAATGTTGTCTTGTCATTTCTATCGCTTCTTCTGCTGTCAAATTTTCAGATAAGTCCATTATTTCAGTTGAAGGCGCTGTTAATACCTCTAAGCGAATCAAATCACCAGTTGTCGCATCTAGTATAACTTGGAATTTATCATCATTGTCAGATACAATGATATCAAATGTTACGAAATCCTCAGATGTATCTAAGCTTAATTCAATTATCTCACCGCCACCAACTAAGCGAGCAGCAATTTCTCTAGCTTGGATAGCTGTCATCATATCTGGTACTCGAATTTCTTCTGTTGGTGGTTCTACAACTACAGCAGCATCTGTTATATTTGCATGAATAGCCGTTGCTGACCAACCAGTAATCACCAACACCAATAAGCCACCCAAAATTTTATCTGATAATCGTGCTTCATTCCAAAACTTTTTCATCATGATTCCTCCATTTCGACTACAATTGTCGTTTTTAATTCGTTTTTAAAACGACGTTTGTCGTTAATACTTATATCATACACTTGTCGTTTTAAAAAGTCAACCTTTTTTTGAAAATATTTTAACCAAAATCCAAAAATCGAACATTTAACTAATCATCTCTTTCGATTTCATGTTGCAAAATTGCGCCTGTTTCCATGTCGATGTAGAATTCATGAACCATTCCCCCATGCCTAATTTCCACCCACCAAGCAGGGCGTCCATTTTCCCAATCACGACTCACTTCAACAAGTCTGCCAGGTGCAACACCTAAAGCAATCTCGCCAGCACGCGCGCTTGAAATTTCTGATAGATGAGATTCTTCCTGTGATGAATCTGTGTTCACCTCTGTAGGTATTTCATCTATATCAGTTTCAACAGGTTCATTTATTTCATATGCATGATCACCAGTAACAAGTTCAGGATTTTCATGTGCAATAGAAAGTCCAATAACCCGTGTATTTATCATATCAACTTCAACAAGATATACTTCGTCATTGTATGCAACATGAATCAGTAGTCGCTCATCACTAAGTTGCTCATATTCAGTAACGCTACCGCCACCGACAGTATTGATTGCTATTTCAAAAAAATCATGATGATTCTCTCTAGATTCCTCTGTCGTGTTTTGGTCCATATCTGTAAGGCTTGACACTGCAAACACTGAACCTGACATGACTGTCAGTATCACTGTCAGAGCTAAAAACACATAGGATATTGGTTGATGAGGGGTTGTTCCAACCATAATTTCTTCTAATCTTCTTTTGATTCCTTTTTTTCCACCATAGAAATTTGTTGAGAATGTTGTCATACCTAATCTTTTTTCACCAATCATTCCAATAATAACCTCTGCATAGAAATGACGATTTTTCAACTTGGACATTTCTAACACCTCTTGGTCACATGAAGCTTCACCCTCAGTTTGCAAGGCAATATTCATCAAGTAAACGAGCGGATTGAACCAATGAATGGCAACAGCAACAACTGAGAATAGCTTAATCCATAAATCTTTTCGTCGATAATGAATCAATTCATGTCTGAAAATCAGTTCTAATTCCATATCATCATAATTTCTTTCTGGAAGCAAAATAGTTGGTTTAAAAAAACCAGTCAACATGGAAGTCGAAATAAATCCACAGACAACCAATTGAATCTTACAATTTTCGAGTTTCATTTCTTGCTTTACACGTTCAAAAAGTTCAAGAGAAATCTCATCTTCCTCAGGTTCACCCCATCTTTTAATTGCCCTCCCGAAACGAACATACTGAAATAGATGATAAAGGGCAATCCCAATCGCAACAGTTGCCCAGCCCATAAGCATCATTGTTTGAACTGGAATGGAATGATTTCTTGCAACCCTTTGGTCAAAGACTTCTGACGGTGTAGCAGGTGTTTGGGTAGCAGAACCAGCTTCTGGAATGAGGTGTTCAGTGGATTCTGTCGGTATCGTTGTGAAATTAGGAATATCAATCACACCATTTCCAATCGAAGGTCTGAGTGGTATGATAAGGCCAATCATAATGACAATCCACATGATATAGCGAACTTTTGCTGATATTTTCTTTGCAAAGATTGTATTAGCGATAAAGAGCAAGGAGATGATAACAGCCATCATCAGTGAGAGAAACAAGAATACTTGCAAATTAATACCCATTCTTAATCCTCCTGTTTTTTAAGCCATAATTTCAACTCTTCCAAATCTGAATCAGTTATATTTTTTCCATCATACATTGTTTTTATAAGGCTTCCAACAGAGTTCCCACGATACCGAGATATAAAGTCGCCTGTTTCAATTTGCATATAATCTGTCTCACTGATAACAGGTGTGTAATTCCTTTCCCGACCGTTCTTTCCACTTGTTAAAAAATTCTTTTCAACCAACCTAACAAGCATGGTTAAGACTGTTTGTGGTTTCCATTTCTTTTCTTCACCTAATTTATCGACAATTTGCATCGTTGTAATTGGCGTTGGATGATGCCAAATGATCCTCATGATTTCAAATTCTGCATCAGGCAACCTTTTTATGTTTGACATTTTATCAACCGTCCTTTCTCGTGCTATTAAATTCGGAGCAAACTACAAATGTAGGGAATTAGCTTAAAAAAACAATCCCAAAAACGACAGATGTAGTTATCATCATATTATATGATGATTTCACGAAAAAGTCAATTCTTTTTGAAAATTAATGATCACTGTTATTCAAATAGCTTGAATAATTGCAAGCACAAAACAAGAAAATGTGGTATAATGAAGCTAACCGTGCTTAAATGAAGCGGATAAAACGTTGGGAGAGATTGTCATGGCATTACCAAAAGTAGCAATTGTTGGACGTCCAAATGTTGGGAAGTCCACCATTTTCAACCGAATTGTTGGAGAGCGTCTGTCCATTGTTGAGGATGAGCCTGGGATTACAAGAGATCGCATTTATAGTCGTGGAGAATGGTTAACACGTGCGTTTAATGTAATTGACACAGGGGGGATTGAATTAGGAGACGAACAATTTCTAAGTGAAATCCGCCACCAAGCAGAAATTGCTATTGAAGAAGCTGATGTCATTGTCTTTGTCACAAATGCTCGAGATGGCTTGATGCGTGCAGATGAAGTGGTCGCCAGTATGCTCTACAAATCAGAAAAACCTGTGATTCTGATCGTTAATAAAGTTGATGATGTTCATTTTCGCGATGAAATTTATGACTTTTATGCCCTTGGACTTGGTGATCCGATTCCTGTATCAGCCGTTCATGGTATTGGATTTGGTGATATGTTAGATAAAGTTATCGCCAAATTACCAACGACCAAAGAAAAAGATTACGATGACGACGTGATTAAATTTAGCTTAATCGGTCGCCCAAATGTCGGAAAATCATCACTGACAAATGCTTTGCTAAATGATACACGAACCATTGTAAGCGACATTGCAGGCACTACCCGTGATGCCATTGATTCACCTTTTACCAAAGACGGGAAAAAATATGTGGTCATCGACACAGCGGGTATGCGCAAACGGGGCAAAGTCTACGAGTCAACCGAAAAATACAGTGTATTACGCGCCATGAGTGCCATTGATCGCAGTGATGTCTGTTTAATTTTAATCGATGCTGCAGAAGGCCTTATTGAACAAGACAAGCGTGTAGCTGGACTTGCTCACGAATCAGGGCGCGGCGTTGTCATTGTCATCAACAAATGGGATGCCGTAGAAAAAGATGATGCAACCATGCGTAAATGGGAGCAACTGATTCGAACGGATATGGCCTTTTTAGATTATGCCCCGATTGTTTTTTTATCAGCTTTGACCAAGAAAAGAGTGCACACTTTATTTGAACCCCTTGACTTGGTCTATGAAAATCATCACAAACGCATCTCGACCCATCTACTCAATGATGTCATTATGGATGCAGTCGCCATGAACCCGACACCGACTCACAAGGCTGGTAGGCTTCGTATTTATTATGCAACTCAAGTCAAAGCAGGACCACCCACTTTCGTCATCTTCGTTAACGACACTGAGTTACTCCACTTTTCATACAAGCGTTACTTAGAGAACAGCTTGAGAAAAGCATTCGGATTCGAAGGGACTCCTGTTCATATCATTGCGAGGAAGCGGGATTAAAGGAGGATGCCTGATGAAGGTTGTATTCCTATTAGTCATTAATGAGCATGACCAAGAGTGGTGTAAAGGCCTTAAAGATAAAATCGAAGAAAAATTCAAAAGAGATTTCCATCCACTTAATCAAATGCTTAATTGGGAAATTATTGTTATAAACAGCTCAACTGCTCGAAAAAGAAAAATTATTTCTTAGGAGAACTTATAAATGAATATCGCAAAGAACGTAGACCATATAAAAAATCAAATCCCCTCTTATACCTCCATCATTGGTGTGACGAAATATGTGGATACTCAAGTTGCAAAAGAATTGTATGACCACGGCATTACCCATTTAGGAGAAAATCGCCCTGATGTTTTTTTAAAAAAATATCATGAAATCGAAAATCCTGTCACGTGGCATTTTATCGGGACCTTGCAAACACGAAAAGTCCGTGACGTGATTAACAAAATTGATTACCTCCATTCATTAGATCGCTTATCTTTGGCTGACGAAATTCAAAAACGCACTGATCAAAAAGTGAACTGTTTCGTTCAAGTTAATGTTTCCGAAGAAACCAGTAAGCACGGACTTAAAAAAGAAGACGTGATCGACTTCCTCAAGCAACTTGCTAACCATGATAAAATTAAAATTGTCGGCTTAATGACCATGGCACCTGATACCGATGATACAATGGTGATTCGACGTTGTTTTTCAACCCTTAGACAGCTGCAACAGGAAATTCAAAGCTTATCATTGGAACATGCCCCTTGTAAAGAACTGTCCATGGGCATGACCAATGATTATCAACTTGCAATCGAAGAAGGCGCGACATTCGTTAGATTGGGTCGTTGTCTCGTAAAGGGGGAAGATTAACAACTAACGACGACAGTTATGTAAAATGATAGGAGATGTTACAATGTCAAAAATTACAGTGATAGGTGCAGGTAGTTGGGGGACAGCCCTTGCGCAAGTACTGGCTGATAATCAGCATGAGGTCATGCTGTATGCCATTGAAGAAAGCGTGGTTCAAGACATTAATGAGAATCATCAAAATTCAAGATTTTTCAGCGATGTTGTTTTACCCAAAAATATCAAAGCGACACTTGATTTAAAACTCGCACTGCACGATGCCCAATTTGTCCTATTATCTGTTCCAACTAAAGTCATGAGAGATGTTCTGACAAGTATGAAGACCTTCTTGTCACCCCACATGGTGGTAATCAATGCCAGTAAAGGAATTGAACCGGGCACGCATAAACGGGTATCAGAAGTTGTCTCTGAAGTATTAGGTGAAGAGACAACATTTGTTACTTTGTCTGGTCCATCCCATGCTGAAGAAGTGATTCTTCGAGAAATTACGACAGTAACATGTGCTGGGAATCACGTCAACAGGTTACTTGACATTCAAGAATTGTTTTCAAATCAGTATTTTCGCGTTTACCGCACCGATGATTTAATTGGTGTTGAAGTCGGTGGATCCATTAAAAATGTCATGGCACTTGGTTCTGGCATTTTAGCAGGCCTTGGCTATGGTGATAACGCAAGAGCCATGTTAATTACAAGAAGTTTAATCGAAATCAAACGCTTAGGTGTGGCATTAGGTGCAAAAGAAGAAACTTTTGATGGCTTATCTGGACTTGGGGATTTAATTGTCACGACCATGTCGAAACACAGTCGAAATTTTCAAGCAGGCTTTAAAATTGGCAGTGGCTCTGATTTAAACGAAGCATTAGACAACATGAAAATGGTTGTTGAAGGCGTTCGTTCTTGTCAAGCAACTTACGAATTGGCTCAAAAATTAGAAATTCATATGCCATTTGTTGGTGCCATTTATGATGTTGTTTTCAACCGCAATAACCCGAAAGATGTCATTGAAAAAATGATGCAACGTCCGCTCATGGCGGAAAATCCAAAGGAAGCGTAGATGCGATGAATACCATTAGAAATTTATTATTAACCGCAGAAAAGAAAGCTTTGGAAACCGGTAAAGAAGCATCTGCCATTAAACTATTGATGCAACACGCAACGTCCAAAGAAGGCCATGAACTCGTCGCCAATTTAGATGATAGCCTCTCTCATGAGCAAGCCCAGCTTTTCCAAGAAAATGTTAAAAAATACTTGGTAGATAACACCCCGATTCAACATTTAATGGGTTACGAAACCTTTTTCGGATATGCGTTCAAAGTGAACGAAACTGTTTTAATTCCACGTTTCGAAACCGAAGAATTGGTTGAAAAAGTTTTAGCCTTATACGACGCACATTTTGAAGGTAAAGAAGTCGACGTTGTTGATGTAGGTACCGGCTGTGGTGCGATTGGTATCACATTGGCACTTGAAGAATCAGCAATGAATGTCACAGTGACAGACATTTCTGAATCTGCCCTTGCTGTTGCTAAAGAAAATGCAAAAAAATTAAAAGCCGATGTCCAGTTCCTTCAAAGTGATATGCTCGCTCAGCTGGTTGATGAATGGAAAAAGTTTGACATCTTGGTTTCCAATCCCCCTTACATTCCGACAACAGAAGAAGTGGATGCGCTGGTCTATGATAACGAGCCCCATTTGGCTTTATTTGGTGGTGAAGACGGTTTGTATTTTTACCGTAAAATTTTGCAAGATGCGCATTTGATTTTAAAGAAGCCTAGCATCATTGCTTTTGAACATGCCTATCATCACCGAGAAGGCATGGCAAAATTAATTGCTGAGTTTTTCCCTACTTCAGCATTTGAAACGATTAAAGACATGCAAGGCAAAGACCGAATAACCATTATGATAAATAAATAAAAAGCCTGAGCTTTCAGGCTTTTTATTTATTGTTATCAGCGGTTTCGATTCAATTCTGCCAACATCGCATCAATTTTATTCCCATATTTGGTTGATTCATCAATGGTGAAAATCAGTTCTGGTATTTTTCTCATTGACGACATCCGCTTCGCAAGTTCAGAGCGGATAAATCCTTTTGCTCGATCTAGCGCGACAGCTGCGTCTCTTTCACTATAGCCAGGTCCATATACGGTGTAATAAACTTTACAAAATGATAAATCATTGGTTACTTCACAGCCTGTAATGGTAATAAAACCCACTTTTTTATCTTTCACTTCTCGTTGTAAGATTTCATTAAGATGTCGTTTCATTTGCTCTGAAACTTTTAGCATCTTCGTACTCATATGCTCACCACCCTACTTCTTATGCATTTTCACATGTTAATCTAATCCAATTTGGCTAAGTGCAGAAACAACACCATCTGTAAACATGATGGTAATGACACTTAAATCGCTATTGATCCATGAAACCGTTGTTGATGTTGCACCTAACACTTCCATCACCATCACTGAATACGGAACACCGATTGCTTCATAAACAGCCAGTTCCGTCATCCCAGTTGAAAGGTTTGAAAAATCATCAAGTGTGACATCATCACTTCTGCCGAAGATGGCTTCCATAACCGAAGTCGCCTCGCCATCACTAAATGTAATGGTCGTAGAATTAGAATCCGATAAATTGATGTCTAACCAAACCATCGTTGTTGTTTCAACACCTAATAAGTCCATCGTTGTTTCTGAAGTTGGGCTTCCTAAAAGTTCGATGGCTTCTTCCATGCTGATGCCCAAGTCTAGTTCAAGAAAGTCATCAAACCCTGTGAAACCTGACTCAACTTCTTCAATTTCGTCTTCTTCAGCTTCCAGTTCAGGTGCTTCTGTTTCGCTTTCGCTCTCTTCATACGAAGCTGCTTCCTCGTATTCGTAGTAAGCGTGTGTGTCAAGCTCTGATTCATCATTTGAACCACCACAAGCTGTTAATGTAACGATGACGATCACTAGCAATAGTCGCCATTTTAAATTTTTCATTCTTTTTCCTCCCACATGTGCGCACGTTCTTTGATGCTTATACTGGCTTAACTTCTTCCATAATGTATGCTTCGATGATATCGCCTTCTTTAATGTCGTTATAACGTTCGACTGTAACACCACATTCATAACCAGCATTAACGTCTTTAACTTCATCTTTAAATCTTTTTAACGATGCCAAATCTCCTTCAAATACAACAATGCCGTCACGGATCACACGGACACCTGAATTTCGATTAACTGTTCCTTCCGTCACATAGCAACCCGCGATGGTACCAATTTTAGACACTTTAAAAGTTTGACGTACTTCTAATTGTCCCGTTACTTTTTCAACAAAGACTGGATCAAGCAGTCCTTTCATCGCTGCTTCGATTTCATCAATGGCATTATAAATAATGGAATGAAGCCTCATATCAACGCCTGCAGCTTCAGCAGCCATCCTTACACTTGAAGTCGGTCGTACATTAAAGCCAATGATAATCGCGTGAGATGCCAATGCAAATGTGACATCATTTTCAGTAATGGTTCCAACGGATGCACGAATAATTTTTACATTAACACCTTCAACATTAATCTTTTGTAGACTGCCCGACAATGCTTCAACTGAACCTTGTACATCACCTTTAATAATGATGTTTAATTCTTTCATGTCACCTTCTTTAATTTGAGAGAACAAATCATCAAGGGTTACCGCTGCTGTTGGCATGTTGTTACGAGCTGTCGTGTTGGCAGCACGTTTTTCAGAAATTTGACGTGCTTCTTTTTCAGCAGAGAAGACCATAAAGCGATCACCTGCCAATGGCACACCATGAATCCCTGTGATTTCAATCGGTGTCGAAGGCGTTGCTGTTTTGATGTTATTTCCCAAATCATTGATCATGGTTCGCACGCGGCCATATTGATCCCCAACCACAATGGCATCGCCGATTTCAAGCGTTCCATTTTCAACCAAAAGCGTCGCAACAGGTCCACGTCCTTTGTCAAGCTTCGCTTCGATCACTGTTCCTGAGGACAAACGGTTAGAATTCGCTCTGAAATCTTGCATTTCAGCCGTGATGGTTACCATTTCTAACAGATCTTCAATGCCTTCTCCAGCTTTCGCTGAAATTTTAACATAGATGGTGTCTCCACCCCATTCTTCAGGCACGAGTTCTTGTTCGAGAAGCTCTTGCATCACGCGCTCAGGGTTCGCTTCTGGCTTATCCATTTTATTGACAGCCACAATAATCGGGACGCCAGCTGCTTTTGCATGATCCACCGCTTCTTTCGTTTGTGGCATCACCCCATCATCAGCAGCAACCACTAGAATACAAATATCTGTTATTTTCGCACCACGTGCGCGCATAGACGTAAAAGCCGCATGACCAGGTGTATCTAAGAAAGTAATCAATTCGCCATTGTGTTCAACTTGATAAGCACCAATATGTTGTGTAATCCCGCCAGCTTCTCCAGATGTCACACGCGACTTACGAATGGTATCAAGCAATGTTGTTTTTCCATGGTCAACATGTCCCATAATGGTCACAACAGGTGGGCGTTTTGTTAAATGAGCTTCATCATCTACAATGTCAAGCTTTTCAAATTCAACCACATCCGTAAAGACTTTATCCTTGACTTCAAAGCCTGACTCATCAGCAATAAGCTCCACAGTATCACGATCTAATGACTGATTCACAGAAGCCATAATGCCCAGCATCAACAACTGCTTCAAAACTTCAGCAGATGATTTGCCAATTTGCTCACATAAATCACCTACTGTTAATTCCTCACTATAATACACCACATTTTCTTCAGCCTCAACTTTGGTTGGTACATTGGTGACACGGGATTCCTCTTCGACTTTTACCTTCTTGACGTTAGATCCTTTTTTCTTTTTCGTAATTTTAGGCTTCAACGCTTGTGCATAATCATCATATTTGAATAACTCATCCGCGTCGACTTCAGCAAAGATATCTCCTGTTTCATCCGGATCTTCTATAACTTCGATAGGCTTTAGCTCCTTTTTTGATACCTTCGGTGCTTCTTTTTTGGCAACTATTTTTTTAGGTGTCGTCTTTTTCTCTTCTTTTGGTTTCGGTTGGTCTTCCTTCTTGTATTTTCGATCTAGAATTTTAACCACTTCGGGCTCTAAAACTGACATATGACTTTTCACTTCAATTCCAGCTGCCGCTAAAAGTTCAATAATTTCTTTACTCTTCGCATTTGCTTGTTTTGCATATTCATGTATTCTCATTAACTGTTCCTCCTATGAATTTCAGGATTGCAGTGGCTGCTAACCACTTTTAAAAATGAACGCATTGCGTCCCTTCTACGCTTGACACTTTTGTAACTTCTCTTTTAACGCTTTAACAAACTGTTGATCTGTAATACCGACTACTTTTCGACTGGGCTTTCCAATGGCCAATCCTAAATCAGCACCTACTTCTAATTGAATCCAAGCAACATGATAGTGGTGACATTTTGACGTTATTTTCTTCAACGTGTTCTCACTTGCATGTGCATCAATTAACACGAGCTTAACTTTTCCACTTCTCACACCATTTAGCACCAGCTCTGTTCCTGTGATCAATGCCCCCGCACGACTCATTAAACCGATAAAACTTAAAATCTCTTTACTCATCCATGGGCTCCTTCATGTGAACAAGATTGACAAGTTCAAGTAAGTCGTCATAAATTTTCTCATCAAGCTTCATGCGAAGTGCTCTCGCGAAAGCGTGCTTTTTTTTCGCTTTTTTAATCGCATGAACATCGGGTGTGATGTAAGCGCCACGCCCCTGAAGCTCGCCTGTTTGATCGATGATGACCTGATCTTCTACGCGCACAATTCTCAACAACTCAGCTTTTTGTCTCCGTTCATTCGTACCGACACACTTACGAACTGGAATGTCTTTTTTACGGCTCATTTTAAGCATCCACTAAAGCTGCTAGTGCTTCTAGTTGACTCACTTTTTCAGCTTGTTCTTGTTCAAATTCATGCTGTCTTTTGATCGCTTCTTCTTCTGCTAACCTTTTGGCTTCAGCTTGCTGTTTCTCAAGCGCCACTTTTCGCTGAGTTTCCATTTCTTCATCAATTTTAATATCAATTTTCCAGCCGGTTAATTGCGCTGCTAAACGTACATTTTGACCTCGTTTACCAATCGCGAGCGACAATTGGTCAGCATCGACAATAACTGATGCCCGTTTTTCTTCTTCATTAATGTCAACATGCAACACATTGGCTGGACTTAAACTACTGGCCACAAATTTAGCAGGGTCTTCTGAGAAGGGAATTAAATCGAGCTTTTCGCCACCTAGTCCTTCAATAATCGTTCGAATACGAACACCCCCCAGACCGACACACGCGCCCACAGGATCAATATTTTCATCTGTTGACGTGACACAAACTTTTCCCCTTTGTCCAATGTCACGAACAACATTTACGATCTTCACTGTGCCTTCATAAATTTCAGGCACTTCTAGTTCAAACAACTTCTTGATAATATTAGGATCACGACGTGTCACTAAAACAACCAAATTCTTTCCACGCATTTCAACACGGGTAATATAAACCCGGATCCGTTCGCCAGCTTTGACTTCATCTAAATGTGTCACTTCAGTTAAAGGCAAAACACCTTCTAACTTTCCTAGGTCAATGTAAGCATTACGTTCATCAACTTTACTGACAATCCCCGTTATCAATTCACCAATGCGTTCTTCCATCTCTGCAATTAATGCATCTTGCTCCGCTTGCTTTAAGCGTTGACGCACAACTTGCTTCGCTGTTTGGGTGGCAATGCGACCAAAGCCACTTGGCGTCACTTCAAACTCAATCACATCGCCGTAGTCAGGATCCATTTTGAAAGCCTCAGCTTCTTCAATCGTCAACTCTGTTGCATCGTTCAAAACTTCTGCCACAACTGTCTTCTTCGTAAAAATACCGATGCTTCCAGCTTTTTCATCAATTTTAACAACAATCTCTGCTGCTTCATTAAAGTTACGCTTATACGCGCTCACTAATGCATGTTCAAACGCTTCAATGACAACCCCACGTGAGATGCCTTTCTCCTTTTCAATCAAATCCAAAGCCAAGAAAAATTCTTTTGTATTCACCCTGCAACGCCTCTTTCATCTTATCAAATTTGCTCAACCTTGAATGTCTACTAAAACTTCACGGCCAACCTGGCTTTCTTAACATTGCTATATGCAATTTCGATTCTTTTCTTCCTTGTTTTAAACAAGCATTCAAGTACTAATATGTCCGATTCGAAGCTGATCAAATCTCCTTGAAACTCATCAATTTCATTAATTTCATGATGAACGACCACATTCACATAAGATCCAACAGCTTCAGCAATCGCTTCAACCGTCTTAAGTGGACGTTCTGCACCAGGAGAAGAGACTTCTAGCATATATTCTTCTGAAATGACATCTAATTCATCAAGTTTTACACTAATCAATTCAGTCACAGCCACACAATCATCCATGGTTAATCCATCAGCAGTATCTACAAAAATGCGAAGATACCATGTGCCATTCTCTTGCTCATAATCAATATCAATCAAGTAAGTTCTCGTTTCTTCACAAATCGGTAACATAAGTTTTTCAACTTTCTCTACAACACTCACCATACATCCCGCCTTTTAACAAATTAGCGTACAAATAAGGAGAGTGGATAGCCACTCTCCCAAATTTTATCAAGCTCCAACGAAACCAAAAGATCACCATCTTTTCAGACACGTATAATTTAATTATACCACATTTTAGTTCCAAAGTAAAGATGTGTTAAACAATTTACATCCGCTCATTGTTATTCAAAACTTGTTTATAATCCGATTTTAGCTTCATCATATGCTTTGCCCAGTCATCTTCCGGACGAAAACTGCAAATTGTGTAACTTTCCTTATGGACATCTATGCCGATATATACTATACTGTTCATATGAACCTCCGATTGTTTGCGGTAATCCCTGTTACCTTTGATTTCTCAATCAATATTTTACAGGTAAATCCACGTTCTTACAATTGTCGAGGTTCTTTTTTTTGAATCCGGCACTACATATTGTACTAAGCTGGATTTTCATCGTAATCCCGCTCTTTTGAAGAACTTTTTACCATGGACTGATTCTGTCAAACTACATTGCACAACTGATTTCACTTCTACACACAAATCCCATCTGGTCGGATAGATTCAATTCTACCACTTCTGATGGGATTTTTTTATACAGTCTGTTTTTTCCCGCTTACAAAAAAGCAAGATCATCTAATCTCGCTTTAAAAAGTAATTAAAAGCCGCATCAGTTCAGACTTTTTCTACTATCTTTAATAATCCCTTCATTGCTCTTGCCGAAATTAGGCAATATTCTCCATTAACCATTTCTGCCTCTTTCGTCGATTTGTCTATTTCTTTGATGTTATTAGGATTAACAACAACAGATTTATGACAGCGATAAAAATCAGGAATGGCTTGCTCCACTTCTTTAAGGGAACCATAATACTCAAGTTGTCCATTATCTAAGTGTAAGACAAGCTTATGAGGAACATCCGACGACTCAATAAACATGACTTCCTCATAAGGAACTGCCAAAACTCTATCCTCTATTTTCACTGTATAAATTTTCTTATCAGGATTTTTATCATTTAAATGACGTTTATTCGCAATTTGGATACAGTCACAAACCCTTCTTTGAATTTCTTCTGGTTTATCTTTAATAATGTAATCCAAAGCTTCAATTTTATGAACAAAAGTCAAATAGGATAGTTCACTATGCGTCGTAACAAATACGATTTTTCCTAAATCATCCCTTTCTCTTATTTTTGAAGCAAGCGCAATTCCATTTATCTTATGCTGTAAATCAACATCTAAGAAATATAAGCCCATTTTTTTAGGATTTTCATCAAGATAATCTAAAACATCACACGGATTCTCAGTTTCCAAAGCAACTTCCATATCTAATTCTTCTATCATAATGTAATTATCGACAATCTTCTTTAACCGCTCCCTTTGTTTTATATCATCTTCACAAATAAATATTGATAACATACATTAACCTCCTACCATTATCTTTTGAATAAATTGATCTTCTATCACACGTGTTTCTAACGACATATTCTTATACTCTTTTGCAAAATCTGATAAATTATTTAAACCAAGGCCGCGCCCTTCTCCCTTTGTTGAAAAGCCTGCTTGCTTTAATTGATGAATTTGCGGAAGTTCAAAACGACATGTATTTTGAACAATAAACGTTGTCACTTTCTCACTTTTAAAAATCCCAACTAGCAACTTCCCTTCTCCAATTTCCAGCAATTCCTCAATGGCATTATCTAGCAAGATTCCCAACGCACGGACAAGGACAAAAGAATCCATTGGAACAGCAGTAATAGCATCTGTCGCCTCAAACGTCGCATCAATACCTTGCTCATGTGCCACCATCAATTTCACAGCAATAATACTTTTAACTTCTTTTACCTCAATTTTACTCAACTGCTCCAAGCGAAAGTTATTCTTCAACATAAGTCTAGAACTCGCCTTAATTTTATCTTGATAATATTGTTTAAGCCCTTCATAATCCTCTTCGTTAATGAACTCATCTAAGGAGGATAAGATATTTTGATAATCATGCTTAAACTTTCTCATCTCAGAATATTGCCGTTCTATCTCGGTTGTGTATTGTTGCAGCGCTTCTTGCTCCCCTTGCTGTCTTTGAATTTCATATTTCTCGCGCAGTGTTCTAGAGTAGAAGTAAAAGATAATGAGCCCAATAACAGTATAAATGATAAAAAATATGAGATTTAACTGAATGAGTGTAATGTCATTCCCAAGGTATGTTGAGAGTATAATACTTCCATAAAATGAAGCTAAAATGAGTGTCGTAATGCTTGCAAGTATGAGTTGAAGATGTTTATTTTGATTAATTTTTACCCTTATTTTTTTAGTTAATTTCGTAAAAAAGAACGTAAATAAAATAGTTAGTATGGACCAAATAAATAAATGAACAAGAAGCAAAGATTCATTATCAAATCCTGTTTCCCCCACTATTATAGACAAAATAATCGATGTAACATGATCAAATAAAATACCTATCAGCATCGTTAAGGTTGATAGAAAAATAGATTTATTTAGATTATAGTGATGGACTTTATAGCTATAACAGCAAATAAAAAAAACTAATATCGGTGATGCAAAGATGCCAATATAAGGAAATAATAAACCAGTACTAATTCCTGAAAATAAAACCCAAAAACAATCACTAAGTCTAACATAAAGCTTATAACTCAAAATTTTGATCATTAAAAGAAGATAAATACTTTGAAAAGTAAATAAAGCAATATGCGTCACGTGTATTCCTCCTGTCTAAGCTTAAATATCTGATTATTATACCATAAATTCCCTGATAATTCTATTAAAAATATTAATATTTGGGTTTGTCAAGAAAAGTGTGTAAGTTTAAGGGAGAAAAACACTATATTTATCAATGCGTTGGGCAAATTTCTCATTGACCATAAGCTGATTAAGGACCATAGCCCAGTTCTGAACACGACCACCATCCCATTTAGAATGAAGCTCTT
>JGI24700J35501_10930900_pt1 | contig 36836 bp, 38 predicted proteins | sample TergutTh196P1_FD_35501 | JGI IMG/M metagenome (IMG submission 35501)
CGGCCTCGTTTGGCGCCTTCGCGGGGCAAGCCTGCAAGCGACAGCCCCGTTTGGCGGCTCCGCGGGGCAATCCCGGCGGGCGGCTCCCCTGTTTGGGACTCGGCGGGTGAAGTCCGGCAAGCGGCCGTCCTGCTTGGGGGCTTGCGGGGGAAAGCCCGGCAGGCGGCCGTCCCGTTTGGGGGCTTGGCAAGTGAAAGTCCGGCAAGCGGCCGCCCCGTTTGGAGGCTTGACGAGGAAAGCCCGGCAAGCGGCCACCCTGTTTGGGGCTTGGCAAGTGAAAGCTCGGCAAACGGCTCCCCTGTTTTGGGGACTTGCAGGGAAACCCCGGCGAGCGGCCGCCCTGTTTGGGGCTTGGCGAGTGAAAGCCCGGCAAGCCGCCAACCGGAGCCTTAATCCCCAGACACTAGCAACAAACCCTCGAATGTGCTACATTTGAAATATGCCTACAACAGACGATAAAAAAATAATTTACTCGATGCACCGGGTTTCCAAAAAACACGGGACAAAACAAGTGTTAAAAGACATAAGCCTCTCCTACTTTTACGGAGCCAAAATCGGCGTAATCGGCCTAAACGGTTCGGGCAAGTCATCGCTACTGAAAATACTAGCCGGCGTGGACACAGAGATCGCAGGGGAAACATCCGTAAGCCCCGGCTACACAATCGGCTTCCTAGAGCAGGAACCGCATTTGGAAAACGGCAAAACCGTCAAAGAAATCGTCGCCGAAGGAGCCAAAGAAATCGTCGAGCTACTTGCAGAGTTTGACAAAGTAAGCGAAGCCTTTGGCGAAGAAGACGCCGACTACGACAAACTCGGCGCAAAACAAGCCGAACTACAAGAAAAAATCGAAGCCGCCGACGGCTGGAACCTTGACAGCCGGCTGGAACTCGCAATGGAAGCCCTCCGTTGCCCCCCCGGCGACGAAAAAGTCGATCACCTATCCGGCGGCGAGCGCCGGCGCGTCGCACTCTGCCGGCTCCTCCTGCAAAAACCCGACATCCTGCTTTTGGACGAGCCGACCAACCACCTTGACGCACAAACCGTCGCGTGGCTCGAGCGGCACCTGCAACAATACGCCGGCACCATCATCGCCGTAACCCACGACAGATATTTTCTGGACAACGTCGCCGGCTGGATACTCGAACTTGACCGGGGCGAAGGCATCCCTTGGAAAGGCAACTACTCAAGCTGGCTAGAACAAAAAGAAGCGCGGCTAGCACAGGAAGAAAAAGGCGAAAGCGACCGGCGCAAAACCCTTCAGCGCGAGCTTGAATGGATACGCATGAGTCCCAAAGGCCGGCACGCAAAAAGCAAAGCGCGCATAACGCACTACGAAAAACTTTTTCAAGATGACGAGCGGGAACGTTCAAAAGGCGGGCAGGCATTAAGCAAGATCACAATCCCCGCCGGCCCGCGCCTAGGCAACCTTGTAATCGAGGCCGCCGGGCTTTCAAAATCCTTCGGCCAGCGGCTCATCTTTGACAAAATGGAGTTCGCCGTCCCTCCCGGCGCCTGCGTGGGCATAATCGGCCCCAACGGTGCGGGCAAAACCACCCTCTTCAAAATCATCACTGGGGAGGAAAAACCAGACGGCGGGGAACTTCGGCTTGGGGAAAGCGTCAAACTAGGCTACGCCGATCAGATGCGAGCCTCGCTTGACCCGGAAAAAAGCGTGTGGGAACAGCTCTCTGGCGGCCTTGACCTCATCAAACTGGGCGATGCCGCCGGCGCACGCGAAGTCAACTCCCGCGCCTACTGCGCTTGGTACAACTTTTCTGGCGGCGACCAGCAAAAAAAAGTCGGCATACTGTCCGGCGGCGAGCGCAACAGGCTCAACCTTGCCCTCATGCTAAAGGAAGGGGCCAACGTCCTGCTTTTGGACGAGCCGACAAACGATCTCGACGTGAACACCCTGCGCTCGTTGGAAGAAGCCTTGGACAACTTCGCCGGGGCCTCCCTAGTGATCAGCCACGACCGCTGGTTTTTAGACCGGGTTGCCACGCACATCTTGGCTTTCGAGGATGACGAAGTACTCTGGTACGACGGCAACTGGAGCGAGTACGCCGCCTGGCGGCGCGAGAAATACGGCGCGGCGGCGGATGCGCCGGGGCGGCACGTTCACCGCAAGCTGGAAAGATGAAAACGATAGACTGGCCGAACTTTTCAAGCTACAAGCTGGCGGGCAACCGGGCGCTTGGCGGCGGTTACTATTTAATGGAAGTAGAAAATCCGCTGCCAGTAAAAAGCGGCCAGTTTTACATGATGAGGGCCTGGGATACCGAGCCGCTTCTTTCGCGCCCCTTGAGCGTTTTCGATGCCGGCGGTGGGCGCACCGCCTTTGTCTACCGGGTGATTGGCAGGGGAACCGCAATTTTTGCCGCGCTTAAACCGGGCGATTCTGTAAAACTGCTTGGCGCGTTGGGGAACGGCTTTCCCGCGCTTGACGGGACGGCGGCCATTGTCGGCGGCGGCGCGGGTTGCGCCCCTCTTTACCTTGCCGCCAAGCAGATCATGTCAATCGGTGCCGGCAAGGTTGACGCATATCTCGGTTTCAGCGGCGAGCCTTTTCTATTGAAGGAATTTGAAGGCGTGGCAAACCGGCTTACCGTAAACACCTACGGCCTTATCCCGGACGATGTTGAGCCGGCCGCTTACGACTACATCTTCAGTTGTGGCCCGCCCGCCATGATGAACGCGCTTTACGAAAAATGCAAGGCAGCGGGCAAAGGCGGCAGTTTGTACGTTTCTATGGAAGCTCGCATGGCTTGCGGCATTGGGACTTGTCTTGTCTGCTCTTGCGCGGCGGCCGGCGGGCGTAAAAAAGTTTGCCGCGACGGGCCGGTCTTCCCGGCGCAAGAGGTATTCGGCTTATGAAAGCATCGCTTGAAACAAATTTCGCTGGGGTGGTTTTCAAAAACCCCATCGTGCTTGCCTCTGGAACCTGCGGCTTTGGGCAGGAACTCCGGGAATGGTTTAACCCAGGCCGCCTTGGGGGGCTTTGTTCCAAGGGGCTTACCTTGAACGCCCGCTCTGGCAATGGCGGCATCCGGGTTTGGGAAACGGCCAGCGGTATGATGAACAGCGTCGGGTTGGAAAACCCCGGCGTTAGGTGCTTTATCGAGCGGGAGCTGATTTTGATGAAGGCTCTGGGGACGGCCGTTATCGTAAACTTGGCCGGGCACTCAATCGATGATTATCTTGAAGCCGTGGAACTTTTGAACGCCGCAAGTTTCGATCTGTTAGAGCTAAACATTTCCTGCCCTAACCTAAAGGCTGGCGGCGCGATTTTTGGCGCAGATGCCGATCGTGCCGGGGAAGTTGTCCGCAAGGTGCGGGCGGTTTGCAAGCACAAGCTTGTGGTAAAACTTTCGCCGGCGGCCAACGACATTGTCGGCGTTGCCCGCACTTGCCAAGATGAGGGCGCGGACGCGCTTTCCCTGGTGAACACTTTTCCGGCTATGGCTATCGACACGGAAAAACGCTCTGCGGTTTTTGACAACATTTATGCCGGGCTTTCTGGCCCTGCAATAAAGCCAATCGCCTTGCGTATGGTTCACCAGGTGGCTAAGGCGGTGTCTATCCCGGTTATGGGCATTGGCGGCATAACTACCGCGCAAGATGCTATCGAGTTTATCATGGCCGGGGCGCATCTTGTGCAGGTTGGCAGTGCGAACTTTATCAACCCGCTTATCTCCTTGGAAATTCTGGAAGGTCTGCAAACATGGCTGGACTCCAAGGGGCTTGCCAGTGTGGGCGAAATTCGCGGGGTTGTTTAGCGAGCCGGCAGACGGGTTAAATGCCCCGGCGCACTTCTTCGAGTGTTTTCACGGCGTTATGTGCAATGGGCTTCCATTCGACCCGCCTAAACAGTGCCGCCATTGCGATTGGTATGTATGTAAGCATGAACACCGGGAAAGCAAAAAGGTAGGCAATTTTAAGGAAGGCCTGGCAGTGTATCCGCTTCCATTCTGTAGCGACAGTTATACTCGCTATCGTAAAAAGCAATATGTACAGAGTAATCACGGCAGAGGCAAACAAACCGCCGATAGCGGATGCGTCAAAACCCAGCGCAAAAGAAAAAGCTATCACCGCAAGGTTAAACAGCATTGTAACTGCCGTAAAGGTTGCGGCAGGCCATATTGTCATAAACATATCGAAGGCGCAAAAACTGCGTTTTTTTATCATCGTTTTTATTAAAACCGCCCCGTACTTGCCAAAAACTTGATAAAACCCTTTTGCCCAACGCAACCGCTGATCCCATGACTGGCGGAATGTTACTGGCTGTTCATCGTAAAAAATCGCCGCCTTGCAATACATTATGCGATTGCCGGCTATCGCGTTATGCACCGAAAACTCTATGTCTTCGGTTAACGTAAAAAAAGGCCAGCCATTGTTTTTAAGCACTATATCCGCCGAAACCAAAAAGCCTGTGCCGGATATGGCGCAACTTGTGCCGAGTAGCATACGCGCATTGTTCATGAACTTTGACTCGCGCAAAAACCAAAGGGCATAACCTGCGGATAACCAGTTTTCGGCATAATTTTTAGAGTTTCTGTAGCTTGTTATAATTTTATGCCCCCGGTTAAATGTTTTGTTCATTTCTGCGATATAATTTTCGTCAAGAAGGTTGTCGGCATCGAACACGAAAAAGCCGTCAAAATCGCTTTGCGCGTAACTTTCAAATATTTTCCCAAACAGGAAATCAAGGGCGTATCCTTTTCCGACTTGCTTTTTGTTAAAGCGTTCCCAGACACGCGCCCCGGCATTTTTTGCTATTGCGGCGGTGTCATCGCTGCAATTATCGGCGGCTACAAAAATTGTTATGTTTTCCTTGGGGTAGGTCTGGCGGTGAATGCTGGCGATAAGTTGTTCAATAACCTGCGATTCGTTTCTTGCCGGTATTAACACGGCATAGTTATATATGCGCGGTGCGGCCGCCGGCATTTCACGTTTTTTCAAAACGAAAGGAGCCAGCAGATAGATCACTTGATAAGAATAGCCTATCGAAAATATTGCTGACATGGCTATATTAAAAACGAGCAAAATCTGTACGAAAAGGCTGTACTCCTCTAAAGCAAAAAACACATTCACCTCCTTCGTTTTTGCACATCGAAGTTTCACATTTTCAAAATAAGTTTACTGCACATAGCCTAACTTTTCAAGTAGCCTTTGTTCGATTTCGCCCATTGCGAAAGAGCCGTAGCGTCTGTCCCGGCGGGCAAGGTCTATTTTTTCATCGTGGATAATGCCTTGCCCGGATTGTCCAAAGACCAGAACCCTTTGGGCAAGATAAACGGCCTCGCGGGGTTCGTGGCTTACGATTACGGCAAGGCGGGGGTAGTTTTCCAAAAGCGAAAGCGACAAATCCATAAGTTTTATCCGCAGGGGAATGTCGAGGGACTGGAAGGGTTCGTCCATTAGCAGAATGTCTGCCGGGCAGGAAAAAGCACGGGCCAGGTTTACCCGCTGTTGCTCCCCGCCGGAAAGCTCCTTGGGCAGGGAATCCGCCTTGTGCGAAAGGGAAACCTGCTCCAGAAAATGCCGGGCGACCTCTTGCGCTTCTTTTTTTCCAAGTTTTTCCGTTATGGGGAGGCAGATGTTTTCCAGCGCGGTTTTCCAAGGCAACAATCTGGATTCTTGAAACACCATGCTTGCCGCCCCGGCCGCAATGTCGCCTGCGCCCGGCGTTAAAAGCCCTGCGATTAGTTTTAACAAGGTAGTTTTCCCGCAGCCAGACGCGCCGAGTATTGCCGCCGGGCTGTTCTCGCCGGACACCTCCAAGTTCAGGTTTTTGAAAACGGGCTTGCCGGGGTTAAAGGCAAAGTCCAAGTTGCGGATTGAAATTGCGCTTTTTTCAGACGGGGTTTTCATTGGTTTCACCTGCGTTTTTGCATAAGGCCCAGAATGACGCTTAACGCCGCTTGGCACAGGGCGGCGGCAAGTATCGTTCCGGCAGTCCATGCGTAAAGCTCCGCTGTTTCAAGCTGTGCCCTTGCGTTCTGCATTCCGGTTCCAAGGGCGCGTGCCGGCTGTACCATTACCTCAGCGGCGACGACGACTTTCCAGCACAACGACAGGCCGCTTCGCAATGCACCTAACACAAAGGGGGCGATGCCGGGGATGTAGAGCGATAAAAGCCGCTGTTTTTTGGACAGGCGGTAAATGTCAAAAACTTCTTTCAGTTTTGGATCGATGGCGTTTATCCCGGCGATTGTGTTTGCGGTTATTATGGGAAAGATCATCAGAAAGGCTGTGAAGACGGGGGTGCGTTCCTGTCCGAACCACAAAAACGCGATGAGTATTACCGAGATTACTGGCGTTGCCGAAATCGCTATGAGTACCGGTTTTAACAGTGCCTCTATGCGTTTGTCCAAGGCGATAAGAATGCCTGCGGCGATGCCAGAGGGTACGGAAACAAGCATTCCAAAGGCCACCCGGTAAAAGCTGCCCCAGAGCGCAAGCCAAAAACGCTCGCTTGCGGCAAGGCTGGCAAAGGTTCGCATGACGGACACTGGCCCCGGCAGCAAAAGCTCGTTCCCCCGCAACTGGGCTAGGGCCTCCCATGCAGCAAAAAAAAGAAAAATGCCCGCCACGGAAAACAAAACAAAAGATTTTTTCATTCGTGGCTAGAAGAAATCCTTCATTCTTTTTCGGTTTTTTGGGCCGGCAAAGGCCTTTCCGCTATAAACTCGTCCAGTTCCCGTTCCAAAACGGCCAGGGAATTCTGCATTTCGCAAATGCGCTGAATACAGTGTTTTACCTGCTTTTCCATAAGGCGCTCGCAGGTCTCGTCTACAACGTCGCCGAATGAGAGCTTGTTGAAAACCGCCGCCTTTTCTTTGTATGCCATTTTAAAATTATAGCACATTTTGGCGGTTCGTCAATAGGGGGTCTGCAAGCAAGATTAAGGCAACCTCGAAGCTAATCAGCGTTTCCCTAAATCGCCCGGCAGGGGTTCGGCCGCCGGTTACCTGCCCCTAAAGCAAACCCTCCGTGTTCGGCTGGCGGGGTTTTCTCTCTTTAGGGTAACCGTTTGCGTTTTTTTTCGCAAAAAAACTGCCGGGTTCTGTTTTTATGGCTTTTTCAAAATCGAAAAATAGCGTATAATTAGGGGAATGGCAGAGTTTCTTTTTTACACCCGATTTAAAAGCCAGCTCCAGCGCACACGCCCCGTGCTAATGCGGCAGTTGGAAAAAACTATCCTAAAGTCGATAACCGATGCAGGGGGAAAAAGCACCGGGGACAGGCAGTTTCTAAAAGCCGCCTTCAACGAAAATGCCATCGGTTTTTGGCTCGATATGCGCCTACTCTTGGAAATAATCGAAGAAACACTGGAAAAAAAAGAAGACCTGCTTTACGGCTACTCCATGATAATCAGCAAAGCGCCAATTGACACCCCAGAACAGGTTAGCCGAGTGCTTTCCATTTGCGGCGGCGGCATTTTTTTCGACAAAGACGCGGCCAAAGGCATGGCTCCCTATGCCATTATTGACGAGCCGGAAAAATGGCTCGAAAAAAGAATGGTGAAAAAGCACAAAATACGCGGCTTTTACCGGCTAAGGGACTTGAAAAACCTAAGCTCCGGGGAAAAAAAGACATCGGTGCTGGTGGAAAACATCAGCTTGCGGCTGGCTCAAGGGGCTACCCGGAACACCCTTCTTTTGGGGCCGGCTTTTTCCAACAAACGCAAAAGCTTGCGCCATTATTGCCAAGGATTGAACGGCGGCTTTCCCCCGCTGGCCGTCTGCTTTGGCAGGGGCGCACTTAACGCGCTTATCGATGCTTATACCCCCAGATTGCAATCCGTTTTTTCCGAAGCTGCGCAGGTTGCGGCGCAAAACGCGGCACAGCTTGCCGCGCAATCGGAAGCACAGCTTGCCGCACAGCCTGCCGGGCAAGTTGCGGAACAGGATTCGGCGCAAATCGCGGAGCAGGCTGATGTGCAAATTGATGTGCAAGTCGAGGAAATCTTCCAGGTGGAGCAAAATGCGGCTTTGGCGGCCGCCTTGGCCGATGCACAAGCCGAGGCCAAGGCCGTTGCGAGTGCTGTGGCCGAAATTGACAAAATGTGGGAAGCCTTGTTCAAAGAACGCCTGCGCGACGAAGTAACCCCGTTTTTCGCCCAAAAAACGCAGGACTTCTTTGCCAAACTACTCGAAGTTTATTTTAACATGGCCACAGCCCAAAAACGCGCCCCAGTGCTTTTGCTCATAGACATACAGCTTGTCGAAAAATCGGCGGAAAAAGTCCTCTTTGACATCTTTGCCGGGACACAGGCCGATCTTGTCGGCAAGTTTTTTGTAATGGGAACCTGCGAAGAAAGCCTAAGCATAGACAGCTTGCGCAAGTGGGAATATGTTTTTAAGCGCATTGTAAAAACCGAAGCCGTAAAACAGGACAGCTTTAATTTATCCAGCCTGCCAAGCGAACTTGTGGAAGTCGCCTACACCCTGTTTCTGTTTGGCCGGCATTACCCCTACAGCCTTTTCCCCAAATTAATGGAAGAAGAAGGCAAAAACCAGCAAATGGTCTCCAAAGTGTTGTCGTTTCTCGTCGGAATGGGCGTAATAGAAAGCACAGTAGACACCGAACCCAGCATCGAAGGCTTCCTATTTAAGGCAGAGCAGGTTCTAGGAAAAAAAACGGAGCCGATCAAAGCGATGGTAATAAGACGGCTCTTGGCCTGGGTCAAACGGGGAAAAATCAGCCCCTGCTTCCGGCTGCTTTCCGTCATAAAAGAGCTTGACGAGACGACAAAAATAAGCGAACAATTGATAGTCGAAGCCATTGTTTCCGACCTGCACCGAGGAACCTTTGCCAGCCTTTTGCTGGCCGACAAAACGTGGCAGTTGAAAAAAATATCCGGCGACGACAGGGCAGATTCAGTCCGCTATATTTTGCAAACCATGCGCTTCCTGCTTTTAGGCAGTGAACAGGACATCTACGCAATCTTTAATAGCTCGATGCCGGAGTGCGCCAATCATCCCGTTCTAAAATCTCAAAGTCTGGTAAACATTTCAGCTTATCATCTAGGAACTAGAAATACCGCCGCCGCAATGAAAACGATAAAAGAAGCGGTGATGTTAAGCCAAGATAAAAACAACTATTGCCTGCCCCAGTTGTACCGGCTCTTCTCGCTTGCGCACCTTTCCAAACAGCAGATAGGCCAGGCCGTGGATTACCTGAGCTTTGCAGTAGCGGCGGCGGAAAAGGCCGACAACCATTACGAACTGAGTATTTCCTATTATTATGCCGCAGTTTACCAGTATCTTTTTGGGAACTTGTCGCAGGCCGCCTTGCTCGCCGGCAAGTCCTTTGACTTTTCCGTAAAGGCAGGCCGCACCGGTTGGGCGGATCGCGCCCGTTTTATGGAAGGCAGAATCGCCTTTGAAATCGGCTCTTACAAAAAAGCGCAGGACATTTTCGAGGAACTTCGCAAAAACCCCCTTGACCGAAGCTCCGGCGAAAAAGAACAGGTTTTGGCCGCCTGGCACTACCGCGCAAGGGTGTATCTTTTGAACCCGCTGGTTCCCAAACCCTTAACCGGCGGCGCAGATGCCGATCTGTTCGAGCTAGAAGCCGCTTACATGGCCTCTGACCACAAAAGATGCTTGGAACTTTCCAAAACCCTTGGCAAGGCTGAATATAAAATCGATTTTTACTTTACCGAACAACCCGATTGGCGAAGCGGCTTTGCCCAGTGCGAGCTAATGTATTTTGCCTATCCCGACCTCTTCAAGCGGATTATTTCGACATACCAGTCGCTCTCCCTTTGCCACCTGTCCGACAAGGGCAAAAACGAAGCCATTCAAAATATGCAGAACCTTTTGCGCGTCGAGCGGTTTTCGGAAATAGACCCCTGGGATGTGTTTTACCACTATGCTTGGTACAAAATACTCGAACATACGAAGATGGGACAGGTCGATATAAGCACGGCAATCTCCGGGGCATTCAAGCGGCTGCAACGCCGAGCGGTGCGCATAGATGATGTTGAAGTCCGCCGGCTGTACCTTAACCTGTCCCGCTGGAACGGGGCCTTGTGCGAAAGCGCAAAAGAGTTTAAACTGATGTAGGGGCATCTGCCCCCGGAACGTTGTTCCGCCGGAACCCAGTTCCGCCTATACTTTTTTCTGGCATTTGCCGATGATAGAAACATGAAAAAGTCTGCATTTTTTAATACTGTCGTTATATTCGCTCTGGCTGTTTTTCTGCCACTGCTCGCCGGTTGCAGCAGCACCCCGGAGCCAATCCCGGTTCAGGCGGATAACGTATGGGTCATGCTCGAAAGCGGGGACACAAGAGCGATGGACCTCTTCCTTGGGGAAGTCGATGTAAACGCCCGCGACCCGGCAGGCAAAACGCCCTTGCATCATGCCGCAATGCTGGAAGACCCCATCCTTGCAGCGTTTTTCATCTCCCTGGGCGCAGAAATCGATGTTCTGGACAATGACAACCAAAGCCCGCTTGGAATAAGCGCGGAAAGGGACGACCCCTCCGTGGCCAGGGTGCTTGTAACGGCTGGCGCGGACATTCATTTCCCCTCAAGGAACAACCTGTCCCCGGCGCAGATTGCGCTTGCTTCCAGCAATGCGTTTTTCAATTCCTTGCTTACCCCGGCAACGATAGAATCGACGGATGCCCAAGGCAGAACGATTCTGCACTTGGCAAGCGATGCCGGGAACATTCAGGCGGTAAGTAGCGTGCTTTCTGTGGCGCATTCTTACGGGCTTTTCCTGCCGGTTTACACTCGGACGAATGTCGGGCAGAACGCCCTTGATTTGGCCTTGTCTAGGGGGGACTCCCGCGACCACATGGAAATTGCCGAGCAATTGATCCTTGCCAATGCGGTTTCGGAGCATCCGATCTTCGCTTACTTTGCGCCGGCGGCTAGGACTGCCAACTACAACATTCGCCGAAGCGACGGCCTTGCCGCCATACATCATGCCGCCCGCGACGGCCACACCGGGCTGATCTCTTTCATTCTTGAAAGGCGGGCAGATATTAACATTCAAACAAACTCCGGCTCCACCGCGCTTCACGAAGCGGCTCGTGCCGGCGACTTAAACGTAATGACCCTGCTTTTAATGAACGGGGCGGCAGTAAACGCCCAAGATGCACAGGGCAATTCCCCCTTGCATATAGGTATCCCGGCATCGGTCCACAGGGATGCGGCCGCTCTTTTTCTTGCTCACGGGGCAAACCCCAATTTGCGGGATGCCAGCGGGGATTCTCCCTTGCATATCGCCGTTACCCTTAACCGAGATGCCGATCTTCTGCAAACGCTTTTGGACAGCGGCGCGGATGTATCAATAAGAAACATCGAGGGAAGAACGCCGCTGTTTACCGCCGTGCAAAGAAACCGGGTGGGGCTTATTTCCACCCTGCTGGTTTACGGTTCGGACATTTTTGCCGCCGACTATGCCGGCACAACGCCGCTCGATTTGGCCTTGCGCAACGGCGGGGACATTCTTTTTACGCTGATCAGCCTTGATTCGGTTTTTCAAAGCGACAGCTACGGAAATACGATGCTTCATGCCGCTATAGAAAACAACGCGGCGACCGAACATATCGGGATGATTTTGGACAGGCGGCCTACGGTCAACGCCAGAAACCACGCCGGGGACACCGCGCTTCACCTTGCCGTAAGAAGGAACCAGGCGGCAAACGGGGAGTTTCTTATTATACGCGGCGCTGATATTTTTGCGGCCAATACATCGGGGGAAAGCCCGCTCTTCCTTTCCTTGACTGCTCCCGACAGTGTCCGCCAGTGGCTGTTTAACCCCACTGCCACTGCCGCAAGGGACGGGCTGGGGAACAATATGCTCCATTATGCGGCGCAGTGGGACTTGCATCATCATATTCCATTTATTGCGCAAAGGGGAGCCTCGCTTGCAAACTCCGCCAACGCTACCGGCGAAACGCCGCTTTTTACGGCGGTAACGCAAAACAGCCCGCCGGCTGTAAGGGCGCTTTTGACGGCTAATGCCAACATTAACGCCCGCGACAGCATGGGCAACTCTACGCTTCATGTTGCGGTTAGGTGGAATTCGCTGGACGCGGCCGCTACCTTGCTTGACGGCGGCATCGATGTAAACGCCGCTTCTTTGGCGGGCACAAGTTCGCTTCATTATGCGGTTATTCTGGAAAATACCAACATGGAAATCCTTCTTATCCAGCGGGGCGCGAACCTTGAAGTCCGGGACAACGAAGGCAATACCCCGTTCATGTACGCTGTAATGGCGGCTAACGTTGACTCTGTCCGGCGGCTTGCCTCGGCGGGAGCCAGCCCAATGGTACGAAATGTACGGGGCGACACTCCGCTTCATCTTGCTGTCGCCATAGAAAACTACGAGGTGGCTGCAATGCTTTTGCAAATGGACACTTCGATTCACGCCCGGAACACGCGGGAAAGAACACCCTTCCAAACCGCTCTTAGCGTTTCGCCGCGCATGGTGTCGTCGCTTCTTGCACACAACAGAATGAACACTCTGGACGATTTTGGCAACTCTGCCTTGCACGTCGCCATTGCGGAAAGGGCTTCGCCGGTAATCGTAAGGGAAATTCTTGCCACAGGGATTAGGACTAACGCGGTGGACTCCCACGGGCGCACTCCTCTTAGGCGGGCAGTTGATCTTGAGGCCTGGGAAACGGCAAGGCTGTTGGCAGACTCCGGCGCAGACCCCTTCTCGCTGGCTGTTGACAACAGAACCCCGGCGGAGGTCGCCATTCTTAGGGGCGAAGAAGCAATCATTGCGGTTTTTTCCGGCATGGCTGTAAGCGCGACTGACAGTTCGGGCAACAATGTTCTGCATTACGCCGCCCGCTGGGGAACGCCGCAGTCTATCTCCCTGCTTCTGGAGCTTGGAGCCAACAGGAACTTGCGTAACATTGCCGCCGAAAGCCCTGTGGATATAGCCGTAAGGTGGAACCACCCGGCGAATGCGGCCTTGCTGCAACCTTCTAACTTTTAGGGAACGGTGATTAAATCCCAGCGGGGGTTTAATCACCGGTAAAAGAGGTGAGATGAGCGATGCGTCTTTAATTTTTTCCGACTCCCCCCTTGTCGAAGATTTAGCGGCAGAAGTTGTCGCGGAAAATGATTGCTGTTATTTGTATGTGCACAAAAAAAACTTTGCAGAGAAAACGCTGGAAGTATTTACGAACTGCTGGATAAAAAACCATGTGTTTGTCCCCGACGAATACGACCCGGTGGACGATATGCAGGACGGTTTACAGCCGAAAGTACACACAAAACACTGCGACTTCAAAGACGACCTTCAACCCCTGCAAGAAGACGATTTGGAAATTGTCTGGGGCGAAGAAGGCCGCAGTGTCGGTCTTTACAACAAGGGCGAACTTATTTGCGCCATTCCGTACTGGACAACGGAGGATGCGCCCGGCTACTCAAAGTATTCCGGCCAAAATGATTTGCCCATGTTTCCTTTCCCGCTAACACCTGCCCTTGCCATGCACGAAAGAATGCAAAAAGCAAAAACATTTTGGGCGGGCGATTTTCAAAAAACATGGAAGGATTACAGCGGCGGCTATCTTGGCGAGTTGGAAGAAAAGTTCGGCAAACATACAAAGTATTTTGCGATTGACGGCGGAAAGTTCCCGACAAAGGCTCTCGCCCTGTTTGAAAAAGACGGTTACAAATACGCCTTTACAATCGGCCTTGGAATGTTCCCGCAACCGACGGAACAACGTTCCGGGGTGGAAGCAATGCCATTCATAGAACTGGCATTTTGTTACAAAAACGGCCTTGTTTTTGACGAAATGAAGGCCTTTTCCAACATTTCTTCGCTGGCCGGCATCCCTTGGGCGTATAACACATTTTTTAACCATTACCACACAGCCTATTTTTCCATTAACACGGAGTATAATGCGGCGGTTTTTGTTTGCGAACAAAAGGCCGGCATTGCAAGTTTAGATTTTCTAAAACAGCAGTCGATAAACCTTTTGTGGATTGTCCCCGTGCATGACAGCCTCTGCAAAAAACTACGGGCAAAACCTTCGGACTACAGCGATGTAGACGCAATGGTAAAATCAAACTCGCTTGCACTGACAAAGTTCTAGAACTCCCGGCTTGACATTTTTGCAAATTGGTAGGACAATCAAACATGGATAGTAACATAAAAGAACCAATGCCCCCATTGTGGCTCATGTACCCATACATTACCCGATACAGCATAGGCTGGCGCATGGGTGCCGGGGAAGGCTACACCGAGGATTTTTGGAAGTGGTTCGGCTCGCTGGCAAACGAGGACAAAGAAACGTATGCCAAAATGTTCCCCGAACCAAAAGTGTGGCGGGGAATATACAACCCGGAACATAAAAACAAAGAAAAAGACGAGTTTTATTTTTTGGGCGTGGAATTATGGAACAAAAAGGGAGAGCCGCAATACAGCCGGGAAAAATGCACCGCCGAATATAACGCCGGCGGCAAGCTGGAGTATGAATTTTTTTGGAAGCCGCAAAGCGGTGTGATTAACGAATCCTGCCTTGGGCAATGGCACTTGTCAAAATTTAGCGTTGAGATTGACGACTATTGCTGTGCAGAACAATACATGATGGCGGAAAAAGCACGGCTGTTCGAGGATGATGAAACCTGCGATGCCATAATGAAATCGAAAGACCCAAAAGAAATGAAAGCCCTGGGCAAAAAGGTAAAAAACTTTGATCAAACGGCATGGGACAAGGCAAAATACTCCATTGTCTTAAACGGAAACTACTACAAGTTTTCCCAAGACGAAGATTTACGCGGCTATTTGCTGTCAACCGGCAACAAAATACTCGTAGAAGCCAGCCCCTTGGACACAATCTGGGGGATAGGCCTTGGCAAGGAAAATGAAAAAGCGCACAACCCCAATACATGGCGGGGAAAAAACTTATTGGGGTTCGCTCTTATGGAAGTAAGGGACGAGATACAAAATGTGTATAAAAACTACGATAAAATCAAGTTCTGAAGCTAGGCTGTTGTTAAGTTTTCACTCCGGGCGAAACCCCGATGTGAACAATCCAAAATGGACAGGCGGGTTTTTAGGCGCACTTAGGCCTTTCAAAAAAACATTGCCGGAAGAAAACTTTCACGAAATTATAAACTGCCTTAAAGCCTTGAAGGATGATTTTGAAGCGGAGCAAATTAGCCGGGATGTAATTGCCGACTTGTGGGGAATATGTCATTTGGGCAGGGCTTGGGCATTACACAAAGACGGAATGCTCCAAAGCAACAATCTTATAACACAGGAGCAAATCCAAACCATTGAAGACTGGATAAACATTATTTCACACACAGTAAACAACCTGTTGGACGGCCAGGGCGATGAAGCTTTTTGGGAGTACGAAGAATATGTGCAAAGGGGAGGGGCATGACTATAATCGATATTATCGCGAAGCAATGGCAAGAGGAAAAACTCCCAGTAATTAACGGATTGGTAAAAACCGACGGCTCGTTTTACAGGTTAGGCACGGAGGGTTTGCTCCCGGCGGTTCCCATCGATTTAAGCCAGACGGATTATAACGAAGAGTTTAGTTTTATTACCGAAATCGCCTCTTTGGAGCATTCCGGGCGAAAATACTATTGCGGCGAAGGCAGTCATGGCAGCGACGGGTGGCTTTTGGCGACAAGCGCCGGGGGCAAAATCGAATGGCTTTTTTTCGACGAGGTAAACCCGTTTGAAAAACTTTGGGTTGCAAACAATGAGATTCACGTTATGAGCAATTTGAATACGGAGTGGATTTTTCCAATCGACAAGCCGGAGGAGATGCGTTTTGTTGAACGAAAACCCTAAAAAAGTGAAGATCGAATACTGCTGGGATGGCCACACCCTTGTAGAAGAATGCGTGGAATCTTTCGAGCAGTTGGAGCACCGGTTGCAAGAATTGAAAAAACGCTCTGGGGAATTGGCTGGGAAAAAACAATGCGTTTACACCGTTGACGTTGTTATCGAAAATACCGGGCGAATGTCTGTCGCCTTGGACGAAAATTGTATTTTGATGTTTTACGACGAAGTAGACGATTGTTATTTGACTTCCCTGGGCAACCCCTCGGCGGAAGGCTTTACAGAAGCGTTATACGATTTTGGCCAACTTGCAGAACAGCCTAACAAATACATTGTGCAATATAATGACGCGCTGGCTGTGTTAAAAGATTGGATTGTGTCCAAAAAGCTAAACACAAGAATAAGTTGGACAGATGAAATCGATTGAAAAGGTGTATAAAAATGACAGCCAATGACAGTAATTTTGACCAAGGCAGCCTTCTTGAATATAACGGGGAAATGTATAAGTATTTAGGTAACGGTTGGCGCGCTACCGGGGAAGGCTATGGCTGGCGAATGTCAAAAGACTTATACTTTAGATGTGCCGGTTGCGGTTATCTAATGAACGGCAATCCTCAAGAAAATGATAACTGCCCGTGCAACAAGCTGTACAAGGATTCCGACTGGGGCAGATTCGGCTCAACACTTGGCGGCGATGCCATAGCGGTTTACGAAAAATGTCAGCCCGAAGGAGCGTTATCGAAATGAGGCCTAGCATAAACGGCGTCAAAGTGCCTTTTGACAAAAGCACGCAAGAATTATTTGCGATGCTGGATTGCGAGTTACCCTTGTTTTATGTTGCTTGCGAGGCTTTGGCCTATAAAAACGATGTTGTGTCATTTGAAAAATTGCTCTCTATTTTTCAAGACAGCGATCCTTACAAAAAGCGCATCGCTCTTGAATGTTTGGGTAACCACTCAATGTTCGACACGGCCACGGCAGAAAAATATGTTTTTCCCTGTTTGGATGACTCATCTCCCTACATCGTAAGAACGGCTATAGATGTGTTGGTCAAGCATCGTGTTGCACAATCGCATGAAAAAATAATCCAATTGTTAAAATCCAAAGATGAAGCCACTCGTGAATGCGCGTTTTTCGCGCTTGAACATATTGGCAAAGCGAGCGATTTTGATTTAATTTTAAGTCTGTACAACGACAAAAACAAAAGAATCAAAAACTTCGTCCCATACATAACGCTCATTTTTGCGGATGAAACAAATTGGAAAAAAGCATACGATCTAATGCAACGCGGCGATCATGAAAAAGCCCGCCTGACCGCCTGCAAATTGCTTGATGCCTTTGGCACGGAAACAGAAAAAGGCGACGCAAGCCATTTCCTGCACGACAAAAGCGGCCATGTAAGAAATTACGCAAGCAAAATGCTGGCAAGCTTTAAGGCTGTTGAAATAGAGGGCTGTTAAAAATTAATTTTAGGCAACCCCCTCAAACCTTCCCTTTGTTGGAGCCGCTTTCGTCGCGCTCCCTGTACACAACCTCTCCCGGCTGCACTTCCGCTCTAGGTGCAAAGCTGACAATTTCGCTACCCTGAAAAATATATCGCTTGGGCGGAGCCGCCGTTACAACAGCGTCGTAAGGCGCGACGAAAGGCTCGCCGTTCACAAAAGCCATCGCTTGCCCCTTTTCCACAAAACCCCCCGGCAGCACGGCAGGCTCGCAAAGACCGTCGCAACTAGACTTGTTGTTTTCGTCCATAGTTCCGCAAAAAAGCACATCGTCCGACAACCTCCCTTCACCTTCGATAACCCCAATGTATTTCAGATAGTTCATTATCCTTGCCGCCGTCAACTCGGCCGAAGGGACATCAATCACCCCGTTGGGCTGACCCCCAGGAAGCTCGACCAAAAGACACTTCTGCCCGCGCTCCTCGCAAGACTCTATGTAAAACTGCCCCCGCGTCCCTTTCGTATGGACAACAACCGGGATGCCAAGAGCGCGACAAAGCTCGCGGGCAAAACCGTGGCGGCTGTACCAACACATCGTGTAAGCCGAGCCGTAAACACCGCAACAGTGCAAATCCAGAATGTAGTCTGCGCCCGCCGTTAAACCGTAAATATGACTGGCAAGCTGCTCGCTGTACGAGCCGCAAGGATTGCCCGGAAAAATGCGGTTTAAGTCAAGGCCGTCCTCCGGCGCGCCCCGCTCGTTGGCCTTGGCGGCATGAAGGTTGCAAAGAGGGTAAATCGTAACCTCCCCAAGCAGCTTTTCCCTTTTTAGATTTTCCCAAACAAGCTCGGCAGTATAAGTTGCCGTCTGCTCGACCCCGTGGATAGCGCCGGTTATGACAATATGCGGCCCCTCCCCCCCTTTCGCGTGATATTTCTTCAAGTCGAATGAATAAACCTCGTTTGACATAGTTCCTCCTATAGTTGCATTTTAGCGGACAAAGGGGTATATTTGAAAGAGGGCAAACATGGCAAACGTATGAACAAATTCTAAAGCCAAAAAGTCCAAGGGGGATAAAATGCTTGTTTTACCATTAAAGGGAGCCGCCGGCAGCACAGTCGAGATCAAGGCCGGCAAAATTATCGCGGTGGGGCTTAATTACAGGGATCACGTCAAAGAAAGCAAGGTTTTTTCGGACAGCGGGCAGGACGCGCCTTCCGAGCCGGTGCTTTTTGCCAAAACACCGAACACGCTAATAGGGCCGGGGGAAGCGATTGTAATCCCGTCGCACATAAAGGCCTACAACTTCAAAAACGAAAGAGTTGACCCGGAGTGCGAGCTTGCAATAATCATCGGCAAAAGAGGCAAACGCATAACGGAAGCGGCGGCACTCGATCACGTTTTGGGTTTTACCTGCTTTAACGATGTCAGCCAAAGAAACATCCAAAAGCAAGACCCTTCCGGCTGGTTTCGCGGCAAATCATTTGACACCTTCGGCCCCATAGGTCCCGCGGTAGTTCCGCTCAAAGAACTGGGCAACCCCCAAGCGCTGAATATAAACTGCAAAATCAACGGCGTGGTAAAACAATCCGCCAACACCGCCGACATGATTTTTAGCATCCCCTTTTTGATTTCATTCATTTCGCATCAGTTCACCCTTGAAGAAGGGGACATCATCGCCACAGGAACCCCGGCGGGCATTAGCCCCATCGTGCCCGGCGACATTGTGGAGGTTGAAATCGAAGGAATCGGCGTGCTTAAAAACCCGGTGGTGGCGGAGTAAGCAGACAGGGACAGGCCGCCCCAGCCCCTAAAACGCGGCCAGAGTTACCAGCAGGCCGACACTTACCGGCAGAGCCAGATTGTCATAATCGCCCAGGGGCAAGGCTTCGACACTTGTGGCGCAAGCGGCGGCGATTAAAGCCAGCCTAAAGTCGAGAGAGACCCAGTAGGCAGAAATTAGTACAGCGAAAAAACAGGCAAGGGAACCCTCGATACTCTTGCCGTAGAGAAACGCCGGGCGCAACCTGCCCAAAAACTTGCCGACAATACTTGCAAAACCGTCGCCAAAGGCAAGAGCGTAAATAGCAATTGCGGCAAAAGGCGGCGGGAAAAAAAGCAAAGTGAAAACCGCCCCCAAACCCAAAGTAACCGGCCCCAGAACAAAACGCCCCCTGTCCCTCGACCTAGCCGCCATGCCGATTAAAGAAGAAACAACAGGAACCCTGATCCCTAAAAGCCGCAAATTTTCTATGTAAATATAGGCCAAAGTACCCGCAACAAGAAAAACAATTGCAAAAGGCCTACTTACAGCGGCAATAGCAGGTACAAAAGCGACAAGAAAATGAATAGATTTTCTGACAATTTCGGTTTTAAGCTCGCCGGAAATACCCGACACGCTGTTTTTCACAAGCTCCATGCCAATAGTATAGCAAAAACCGTGCCAAGTGAAATTATTTTTCGGGAAAAACGCTATCTTCTTATCTAGCATAGACTTGTTAAAGCCGACGAACCCGCCGGCAAAACAGATGTACAAAAAAAGATACAGGCATTTTGATATATTTACTATCGAAACAGCCCTGCTGTCAGCCGGTAGACTTCACCCGTAATGCCTATTGCCAAAAAATCAGTCTTACGCTACAGTGTAAACATGAAAATAGCAGTATCCCTTTCAGATACCCTTTACGAAAAAGCAGAGCAAACAGCTCAGCACATGGGCATTACACGCAGCAAACTGCTTGTAAACGCACTGGAAGAATATATTGCCAAACATAACGGAGAAGCCATCACGCAAAAATTAAACGAATTCTATGAAAAAATCAATACAGACGACTTTGCAAGAGACATGGACATTGGCGTTGAATCATTAAGGGAATTGACAAAAAATGATGCGTGAATAACCAAGATATAATCCAAGCCCAGCCCTGGAGATTGTCTTAAAATTGCGAGCATTCCCCCCGTTACCTAGCCCAGAGACCCCTTTCTAGCCGGCGGGCTTCGGTTTCCAGAGTGCGGAACTCGTCCATGAACTGAAAGCGGAAAGCCAGAAGCGCCTCGGCGTAACCCTCGTAGACAAGCCTTGCGTTGAAACTGCGGCCTTGTTCCGTGTAAATGTAGGCCAAAAGCCGGCCAAAACGATCGCGCAAGTCCCAGTCGAAGGCAAGCCTCACCGTGCGGCCTAAAAGCTCCTGCCTAACAAAATCGCTAGTTTCCTGCCCAAAATGTTCCGCCGGGCGGTTCGGGTGTACAGTTTCGGGAGCGTCCACCCCCAAAAGACGCACCACCTCGATAACGGACAAGCCCGGCGGCGGATTGGGGATTCTTACCCGAACCGTGTCGCCGTCAATGTGGCCGATCACCACCGCCGGCAGCATTTGGGCAAAAGCCGCCTCGGAACAATCGTTCCTGCCGGCCAAATTGACACGGTATAATGGAACATAATCGTGCGGAAAGTCGCTAACATTCGCCCCAAGAACAGGCGGCCGGCAGCGCGAGCAAGGGTTAAACCCCGAGCGGACAGCATCGATCAGAGCTACGGCAATTTGCGAGCGCGCCAAAGAAGCGCAGCCGTCCAAGTGGTACACCCGCCCGGTATTGGTAACATAGACCGTTTCGGTAGGGGCGGCCTGCCCCAAAACAACAAAAACAGGGATTAAAAACAGGGCAATAACCCCAAATTTCCGATTTAGACCCCTCATCCTTCCTCCTTTTTCGCAACTAGCTTCCATATGGAAACGATTATTAAATCCCATCGAGGATTTAATAATCGCTCTTACCCGCATTTTGCGCAATAAAATGAGCAAATGCGTAGGGAAGCACTGATTAGCTTCGAGTTAATCAGTGCTTCCCTACAATGTCGGCCTGCTTGCAAATTCAGTGTACAATTTTTTAGAAAAAAACAGAAGCAGCCGGCAATCAGCTTTTTTCGCTTTGAGCAAACTGCACGCGCACGCAAACCGTCCTATTGACAAAATGGGCAAAAGTGATGTATTATGGAAGAATGAAACTGGCAGAAGCTATGAATACTTATAACCCGGCTTTGTTTGAAGTTGAGAAAATGGGCTATAAAATTTCCCTAGAGTTGACCGATGACGAGTTGGAAATTTCAGCATGGAAGGCGGTAAAAAACGATGTTCGAATATCTGGATTTAACCCGCTGTCGCTTTTGGGCTTGGTGGTAATAGCTGAGCGATATGGGGAAAACTGGAATAAGATTGATACCGGGGACTTATACGACAAAATGCTAGAAAACTATTATTAGGGAAACTTGCCTTCCTAAAACCTGCTATCGCTTTTGGAAAAAAAATGAACAAAATAGAATTATCGCGTATGCAACCCATAAGAGACGTTGTGTACCAAAAAATCCGCAAGGCTATACTGCGCGGCGATCTGCTCCCCGGCGAGCGGCTTATGGAAGAAGCCTTGGCGCGAACTATGGGCATAAGCCGCACCCCTGTACGCGAGGCCTTGCGCAAACTGGAAGTCGAAAAAATGGTTTTGCACAACCCGCACAAAGGAGTTGTCATATCCGAGGTCAGCATCGACGAGGGCGAAGACCTGTACAACATACGCACACTTGTAGATTCGGTAATCGCCCGGCGAGCCGCGCAAAACGCCACGCCTGCCAGCATTGACGAGCTTTTGCGAATTTTGGAACGAAGCGAAAATGCCGAAGACCAAGATGCCGCCTCCGAAGCTATCGACGAGTTTAACGAAAAACTTTCGCAAATCGCCAACTGCCCGGTTATCGCAGACCTGTCAAGGCAGATTAGGGAAACCTTAAGCCGGATGATTCTTTCGACCTATTTAAAACCAACCCGCCGCCAAGATGCCCAGCGCGAGCACCGGCAAATCGTGGCGGCAATTGCGGCAGGCGATGCCGATCTTGCCCAAGAGCTTACAGCCCAGCACATACGCAACGCCGCCAAGACCCTTGCCGATATGCAGGCCGGCACAAAGCAAGGCAGTGCATAGTGGACAACCCAAGCCTGCACGAAATTCTTGCCGCAAAAGAGGCAAGGGCTAACTTGCAGGCGGCCCTGGCGGAAAAACACCGGGGCGCAGGCGGCGGGGGCGGCGCAATCGTAAGTTACACGCTGAACATTGCCGGCCCCCGCAAGCGTTCCCCGCTGGCCGACCGCAGTTTTCACGCGGGGGTAAAACTTGCCGAAGTCCTTTTCCGCCGGCTGGGCTACACCCTGGCGGAATGCGTAAAAACCGATGCCCCCACCGGGCTTGAATGCCTGTGGGTTGTGCATGGGGACGCGGCACTTGCCGTGGCCGATGCCGGCCGCCTAAAAACAGAGCTTTGCCGGCTGGAAGACGAACACCCGCTTGGCCGGCTCTTCGACATGGACGTAATCGGGCAGGACGGCCAAAAACTTTCGCGGGGTGGCACACGGCCCTGCCTTATCTGCGACCGGCCGGGGCACGATTGCGCAAGAAACCGCACCCACCCGGCAGAAGAAGTGGCGGCGCGGACGCATCAAATAATGGAAGAATACTTTGCGGCAAAGGATGCGCGGTTTATCGCCGATTGCGCCACGCGCGCCTTGCTATACGAGCTTGCCGCAACGCCAAAGCCGGGGCTTGTTGACCGTGCGAACAACGGCTCCCACGCCGACATGGGCTTTTTTACCTTTGTTGACAGCGCGGCCGCCCTTGTCCCGTACTTTGCAAAAATGGCCAAAACAGGAGCCGCCCTTAGAGGCAGGCCGCCGGGGGAAATGCTCGCCGGCCTGCGCCCGCTGGGAATCGCCGCCGAAGAAGCCATGTATGCGGCAACAGGCGGCGCAAACACCCACAAGGGCGCAATTTTTTCGCTGGGCATCGTTTGCGCGGCGGCCGGCAGGCTGGGATGCCCCCTCCCCCCCTACCGCCAGACGCTCGCACTTGCCGGGCAAATTGCCGCGCCCGCCCTGCGGGACAACTTGGCGGACAAAACCAACGGGGAGCGGGTTTACAGGCAATACGGCCTAGCCGGCATACGCGGCGAGGCGGCCGGCGGCTTTGCCTCCGTAAGCGATGTTGCCCTGCCAGCCCTCCATGCCGCGCTGGAACGCGGAGCCACAATCGAGGAGGCCGGCATCGAGGCCTTGTTGCGGCTGATCGCCACCGCGCAGGATACAAACATGATAACCCGGTGCGGCGGCGAACAAGCGGCGGCGGCGATACGGCAAGAGCTAGCCGCCTTTTTGGAATCCCGGCCGAGCGGCGCTCAGATAATCGCCCATGCCGAAAAACTTGACGAAAGCTTTATCAAAAGCAACATAAGCCCCGGCGGTTGCGCGGACTTGCTGGCGCTTACATATTTTATGCACTTGCTTGGCAAGGACTGGGAGGAATCTTATGAATTTTTCTGTTGAAGAACTGCGCTTGAACGACGCTCGCGGCCAGCGGCTTTTTGACAAACTGCTTGGCGAAGCCGGCATCAAGCGCGACAACAATCTTGACTACATTGCGGGCATCTACGATGCGGACTACAATCTGGCGGCCGCCGGCGCGTGCTTTGGGAACACCCTGCGCTGTCTTGCCGTGGGCGATGCCTTTCGGGGGGAGGGCCTCATGGCGCCGGTTGTAACTCATCTTGTCGAAAGGCTTACAAATGCCGGCCAGCATCATATCTTTTTGTATACAAAGTGCGAGAATGCCGATGTTTTTTCCGCGCTTGGCTTTTACGAGATAGCCCGGGTGCAGGACGAGGTTTTGCTTATGGAGAACTTGCGCCGTGGCTTTGCGGGTTTTTTGGAAGATTTGAACAAGGAAAAGCGAGAGGGGGAAGGGTGTGCCGCCGGCTCTGTCGCCGCGCTTGTGATGAACTGCAATCCCTTCACTCTGGGGCATCGGCACTTGATCGAAACGGCCGCCGGCAGGGCGGACACTCTGCACATTTTCGCCGTGGCCGAAAACCTCTCTCTCTTTCCCTTTGCCGATCGTTTCGCTCTGATTCAAAAGGGCTGCGCCGATTTGCCGAATGTAAGGCTGCACAGTACCGGCAGCTACATGGTATCGCAGGCTGTCTTTCCATCGTATTTTTTGCGGGACGAGGCCGAAGCTATCGAAGCGCAGGCGCGGCTGGATGTCGCCATTTTCAAGCGCATTGCCGCCGCCGTTGGAGCCACGACGCGCTTTGTGGGGGAGGAGCCTTTTAGCGTTGTTACCGGCATCTACAATCGCATTATGGGCGAAAGCCTGCCGGCCGCCGGCATAACCTGCACGGTTATTCCCCGCAAGGAGTTTCAAGGGGTTCCGATAAGCGCGTCGCGTGTGCGCAAGTTGCTGCAAGCCGGCGACGTTCAGGCTACAAAAGAGATGGTTCCGCCCACGACTTTCGATTATTTCGATTCGCCGCAGGGTCGGCAGGTGATTGCCAACATCCAAAAGGAGCGGGAGGTGGAACACTACTGATCGCGGGCATTTTGCCGAGGTTTTCGGGCAGGAATTTTTACCAATTGCAACTTTTTTTCAAAAAAGGTCTTGCTATTTTTGCGTGGCGGTTATATACTTATTAAACATAGCTACTTGGCGCGTGTCGCCGGGTGCAATCCTTGCAGAGGCAGACTGTTTGTGGCGGCTTGACGTGGGTGGTTAGGCTGTCGCTGTGGGGTAATTTATAGGAGGCAGGGACTTTATGGTAACGTTTTTTGTCGCATTTGTCATTCTTTTGTTCGGCTACTTTATTTACGCCAAAGTTGTCGAAAAGTATTTCGTTGTCAACCCGAACTTTGTAACCCCGGTGCACACAAAAGCAGACGGCGTTGACTATGTACCTTTATCTGACAGAAAAGCTACGCTGATCCAGTTTATATCGATTGCCGGTACGGGGCCGATTTTCGGCGCGATTCTCGGCGCGATGTGGGGGCCGGCGGCCTTCTTCTGGATCGTGTTGGGTTGCGTTTTTGCCGGGGCGACTCACGACTATGTGTCCGGTATGCTTTCGCTTCGCCAAGGCGGGGCTACGCTTGCGGAAATGGTCGGGTCGGAGCTTGGCAATACAATCAAAACCGTGTGTCGCGTGGTTATGGTCTTCCTTCTTATGATGGTTGCGGCAGTCTTTACAATGAGTCCGGCGGATATTCTGGTTACTATCTCGCCAAACGCTCTTGTAGAGGCTTTGCCGGCCGGCGGCGCAAGGTGGTTCTGGATAGTCCTAATTGTCGGTTACTTCGGCGTGGCCACGGTTATTCCCATCAACAAGCTGATTGCAAAGCTTTACCCGGTGTTCGGCGTTGGCATGATTCTTCTTGGCGCGGGCATGGCGGTTATGTTGTTCGTAACTGGGGCTATCTCGCGTGTGCCGGAGTTCAGCTTTGTCAACCCGCACCCGGCTGGCAGGTCGCTTTGGCCTTACTTGTTCATAACGATTGCTTGCGGCGCGATTTCGGGCTTCCATGCCACGCAGTCGCCGCTTATGGCGCGTTGTATGGCCAACGAAACTGGCGGGCGCAATGTGTTCTACCGAGCAATGATTTTCGAAGGTTTCCTGGCGCTCATCTGGGCGGCGGTGGCGATGACTTTCTTCTACAATCCCGCGGCCGGCATTAGCGCGCTTGAAGGGCTTGGAATGGCTGGGCCTCCGGCGGTTGTTGTTAGCGTTATCTCCTTTGCTTACTTTGGGGTTATCGGCGGGGTTATTGCGGTTATCTGTATTGGTATTTTCCCGATTTCCACCGGCGACACTGCTTTGCGCGTATGCCGTTTGGCGATTGCCGACGCTTTTAAAATGGACCAAGGCCCGATCTTGAACCGTTTCAAGGTTTCGATTCCCTTGTTCATCGTGCTTGTGTCGCTTCTCTTTATCGACTTTGGCATCCTTTGGAGGTACTTCGCATGGCTTAACCAGACTCTTGCGGTCTTTACGCTTTGGACTGGCGCGGTCTATCTGGCCAAGAGAAGGAGCAACCACTGGATTTGTACGATCCCGGCGGTGTTCATGACTTTCTTGACGCAGTCTTACATCATGGTTGCCACGGAAGGTTTGCGGTTGCCGCACGCTATTGGTATGCCGATTGGCGGGCTTATTACGATTGCCTGTATCGTGGCTTTTGCCAGAAAGTGCAAATCTTTGTCTGACAATCCTCTCTCGTAGGCTTGTACGAGGCAGGAATAAGCTTCGGGCTGTTGTCGTTCGCATTTGCGAGGGGCGACAGCCCTTTTTTTCTTGTTTGGGGCTTGGCAAAGGTCGAAAAATGTGGCACAATTAGTTTGCAGACAGGTTGTTTCGTAACTAACTTGGTTTTTAATGAACGGTGCCGGCAGGTGCCATCAAGCCCCTTAGAACGAAAAAATCGAAATCTCGATTTTCACGCAAAAAAATCCCAAAATTACGATAGTTACGAAAAAACCCGCCTGCAAAAATTTTATTTTGGAGAGGCAAAAATGAAAAAAAGCAGGATTTTTTTTCTATTGCTCGTTACCGCCCTTTTGCTGGGGACGGTAACCGGATGCGGGGCCGGCGCAGATGACGGCATTATCACGATTGTTGTGGCAGACAACGGCTGGGACAGTCAGCGTATCCACAACGCGCTGGCAAGGATTGTTGTGGAAAACGCTTTCGACGGTTTCAGGCTGACGCTTTCAACGGCTTCGACCCCGATGAATTGGGAATCGATCCGAAACGGCGATGTCGATCTTGAAATCGAGGCGTGGGCGGAACACGTTGCCACTTTCCCGGAGGATGTGAGCAGCGGCGACATGGTTGTTCTTGGCGTGGTTGTCCCAGACGGCCGCCAGGGGGTGTTTGTCCCGCGTTTTGTAATCGAAGGCGACCCGGCCCGGGGGATTGCTCCTATGGCTCCGACTTTGGTCAGGCTTGACGATTTGCCAAGGTATGCCCATGTGTTTCCCGACTATGAAAACCCCGCTAGGGGCAGGCTTTTTGGCGCGATTCCCGGCTGGATGTCCGACGAGCGTTTGTACATGATTTACTTGTATCACGGGCTTGATGCCTACTTCAACTACATTAGGCTTGGCAGTGAAGCGGCTTTGTTTGCCTCGTTAATTTCCGCATACGAAATGGGGGTTCCTTGGCTTGGCTACAGTTACTCGCCTTCATGGATTGCCGGTGTTTTGGACTTGGTTGAGCTGGAAACTGACCCTTTCGAGCCGGAGGCTTTTCTGGAAGGCAGGACGGGGTTTCCTATCCAGCCGCTTATGACGATAAGCAGTCGTTTCTTTTCCGACAGGGTTGGGCCGGAGCTTGTGGGGTTCTTTAACCGTTTTGCCACGGGCGGAGAGCTTATTTCACAGGCTTTGGCCTACATGATTAACACGCCGGGGGCTACTCACGAGCAAACGGCTATCTGGATGCTGACAAACAACGATCACTTGATTGACGAGTGGCTGGAGCCGGAAAACGCGCAGAGGTTGCGGGCTTTCCTTTCGCAGTAAAGAAGGCCCCGGACTAACCCCGGCTGGGGTTAGTCCGTATGCGACAGTTCCCACAGGTACAACGACGCGACGGAGCTGTAGGGCGAGTATCTTTTGGCGTATCGCTGGAATTTGTCTTTTGCGAGTTCTTTTAAGCCGTACAGGTTCATCATGCCCCGGCGTATGGCTAGGTCGCCGTAGCTTATTACGTCGGGGCGTTCAAGGGAAAATATCAGGAGCATTTCTGCCGTCCACACTCCGACGCCTTTTATGGCGGTAAGTGTCGCGATTATTTCTTTGTCGGTTTTTTCGTGGAAGGTGGCAAAATCGACGGTTTTGCTTTGGGCAATTTCGGCGATGTTTTTTATGTAGCCGGCTTTGCGCATGGACATTCCGCAGGCTTGTATTTCTTCCACGGATAGGGCGCAAAGTTTGCCGGCTTCCATGCCGCACAGGGAGTCGAGTTTGCCGCGAACTGTGGCTGCGGCCTTGTTTGAAATCTGCTGGCCGACGACGCTGTCCACAAGGGCGGCAAACAAGTCCGGGGTTACCTGCCGTTTGAGCATCCCGATTCGGTCTATGGCTGCCCCCAGCTTTTTGTCGCTTTTGCGCAAGTGGGCTAATTCCGTTTCGCCATACTCAAAATACTTTTCCAATGTTTTTAACCCTGCAAACCGGCGGAGCGGAAGTTGCCCCGCCGGGCGATTTTCAGCCGTAGCCCCTGTAGAAAACGCGAACCTGTTTGTACAAGCCGTCGCCTTCGCTTTTTGTGTGCACGTCGGAAATGTCGTTTAGGGTGGTGTGGATAAGCCAGCGGTCGAAAGGATTCATCGGTTCCAGCAGAATGGAGCCGCGTGTCGAGCGAACCCTTTCGGCGGCGGAGTACGCCATGCGAACCAGCGATTCCTCGCGGCGAATACGGTAGTTTTCCGTGTCCAAAACCACGCGCATATCTTCCCGGCCAAGCCTGCTCGCGTAAATATTTGCCAAAAGTTGCAAGGCATCCAGATTTTTTCCCTTTTTGCCAATAAGAATCGATGAATGAGAGGATTCCATTCTAAGCCCGATTTTGTGGTTTTCCCTAAACTGAATAAAAAGCTTGCCGGGATAACCCATGCGCTCAATAACCCCTTCCATAAAACCCACCAGCTTTTCCTCGAACTCGTCTTGGGGAGCAGGCTCGGCAAAAGTTGCACGCGGCTTCCCAGCCGGCACAGCCGCATCCACCCTGTCGGGCACCCTCGCCTTGCTTTCGCCCTTTGGGACGATTTTATCGGTATGCACCCGTATCTTTACATAACCCTTTTTGAACAACCCCGACTTTTGCTCTTCCAGAATTGTAATGTCAAAATCGTCTTTTCCAAGACCAAGCTCCTGCACCGCCCTGTCAACAGCCTCTGTCTCGGTACGGCCTTCAAATTCGTATTCCATTAATATCTCCTAAGCGGATAAAACCCGCATCCGGCGCTTAAAACTTTGACAACACCGCTTGAGCCGCGAAGTTCAAGACCTTAAGCGCCGGAATAATTTTCACGTTGAAAGGTTTCCTCACCTTTTCACTTTTTCTTTTTCTTGCCGCCAGCCCCGCCGCCCTTGGGCGCAATCTTTGGCCCGGCCTTCGGCGCGATAACCGGTGCCGCCTCACGCGCCGCCTCCGGCGCGGCCGCCGCTGCTACAGCCGGCGATGCGGCATTCTTTTTAACAAGAAACTTGTTGATCAGCACCTGCTGGACAAGAGTAAGCAAGTTGGAAAAAATCCAGTAGACCAAAAGCCCGGACGGCATCTCGTAAAGAACAAAGAAGAAGACAATCGGCATCAAGTAAAGCATCATCTTCATGTGCGGGTTTACCTGTTGCGCCGGGTTTTGCGTTACCTTGCCGTAAAGAAGCTGGGAAGCTACATATATAAAGGGCAAAATCCTAAGAGCAGTCCAGCCCAAAAGCGGAATGCTCACCCCTTCGGGGAACTCCCAAATATATTCGGCAGAAGAAAGATCGTAAATCCAGCCGGGAATAAAAACCGCGTTCCTAAGCTCAAAGTGGCTGTTAAAAAGATTGAACATGGCGATAAAAATCGGCAACTGCAAAAGCATGGGCAAACAGCCGGAAATCGGATTGTAGTTCTGGCTCTTGTAAAACGCCGCCATTTCGGCGTTCAATTTTTGCGGATTGCCCTTGTGCTTTTCTTGAAGCTCCTTGATTTTCGGAGCCAGCGCCTGCATCTTGAGCATACCTTCCGAGCTTTTTCTTGTTAGCGGGAAGAAGACGATTTTTACAAGGAAAGTAAGCAGGATGATAGCCACACCGTAGTTCGGAATCCAGCCGTAAAAAGAGGTGAGCAACCAGCTTAACACCCTTTCCAGCGGGGCTAGAATGCCGCGAGTGGCGGCCTCCTCCGTAAGTTGCAGGTTTGTAATGCCCAAGGCGTTTGCCCCGGTATTGTAAATAACAAGCGACTGTAGATTTTTAGGCCCCAGATAAAAACGGTACACATCGGAGATTCTTGAAACGGCGGAGGCATCGCGCATAATGTGAAGCCTAGAGGCGGAAGGCAAGCCCGGCTCGTGCCTGTCGGTGAACATCATCGTGTTGTGTATAAAGAGGGGGATGGCAAAAAGGCTGAAGTACCTGCCGGAAATGGCAACCCATGTAGGCCGGTCATCAATAAGCGAGTTTAGCCCCACCACCCGCCTTCTGCCGCCGGCAAAGGCGACATAGTTGCGGAACTCCCGGCGGCCGTCGAGCCTGTCGAAACGAGGCCCAATTTGCGGGCCGAAGGAAAGCGTGTAAGCATGGCCGCCAAAGTTAAAGCCGTCGATTGTGTGCCCGCCGTCCATCGTGATATTAAGCTCGAACATATACTCGTTGGGCAAAAAGTCGTAACGCTTCGTCAGGCGAAAGTGCCCGCCGGCAGGCAGGAAAAAGTACCGATAAAATTCCACCGAGTAATTTGATATGCGGTTTACATGAAACAGGGATGTTACCGGCTGGGCATCAATGCCGCCAAAGCCCAGGGTAAAAGCCCGCCCCTGTTCGTCGCCGGAAAAAATCATCTCGACTGGAACCCTTTCCCTGTCCGGCCCTCGGTCAAAGTGCTCGTTAAGCTGCCAAGAAATGATGTTGGCTCCAGCGTTGGAAAGAACCACCCGTATCAGTTCGGTCTCGATTGTTACATACTCGTGGTAGGCCGGCTCGACAAACTGCGGCTCGTCCGCTTCGTATTGAACCAAAGGTTCCAAAACGGCCGGGGCCAAGGGAGCCGCCGGAGCCACAACCGGGGGAGCCAAAACCGGGGCTACCGGCGCTTCCGGCGCTGTCGGGGCGACGGGAACCGGCTCCGGTGGCGGGTGGAGTATCCCCATTATTGCATAAAACCCAAAAATTACAACCATGGAAAGCACCACGGCCAATAATGTATTTTTTTCCATATTATCTTACTTCCTCAATGTCAATATACCAAGACCCCTCGGCTCAAGGAACCGGGTCAAAGCCGCCAGAATGGAATGGGTGGCAACGAAGAATTCGTTTAACCGCCAAAAGAGACCCGCGAAAAAAACCGTATTTCTGAACCGCTTCGTAACTGTATGCAGAACAAGTTGGATAATACCTGCAACAAGGCGGAAAATGTGGAGAAATTGCATTTTGATAAAACCAGATAGTCCCCAGAACTATTTTTTTCATTTTATTAAACCGACTTTGGCAAAAAGCCTTTGCATCTGCTGAACCCTAAGGGAAAGCGTCGCATTTTCCTCCGGGTAAACCAGCAGGATTAAATCGTAGCCGTCGCAAAGCGGCTGCGTTTCAGGCTTGAGAAGCCGGTAGGCCTCTCTGCCCAAACGCCTTGCTCTGTTACGGCTAACCGCGCCCCCGAAGCCTCTAGGAAAGGTAAAACAGATGCGGTTGTGGGGCAGGTTGTTTTTCAACGCAAAAAGCCTAGCCCCCGGACATGAAACCCGTCTGCCCTTGTTAAAAACCGCTTTAATTTGGCTTCTTCCCTTTAGGCGCTCCTTAAAATCGAAGCGAAAATGCCCCCCTTTCAGAGTGTCCATTCAACAGCTAGTAGGGCTTTTTTTCATCGGAAATCGAAAGTTTCCAGCGGCCTTTTGCCCTGCGGCGTTTTAAGACCAGCCGGCCGCCCCGTGTTTTCATTCGGGCGCGAAAGCCGAACTTGCGGTTTCGCTTTACCTTGCTGGGATTGTAAGTCCGTTTCATCAGATTAACTCCTGTCTATAAAATACTTGAGAAAAAGAGCCTTTTGCAAAACTCGATTAGTTTTGCAAAAGGCTATGCAATTTCACAGCCTAAAGTCTGTGAAATATGCTTTTTAATCGGTTGTAATTACAAAACTGAAGTTTTGCAATTACCCCGAAAGTCAAAGGCCAAAAGCCCCGCTTTGCGGAACAATCGCCTACCTCTAGTATATCGGAAAGCAAAAAAATGATCAAGAGGCCGAATTACCTCATAATTAATCTAGGGAAATGCTGATTAACTCGAAGCTAATCAGCGTTTCCCTAGGTTTTTAGTTATTAGGCATCACGTTGCAGAAGCCCCCGGCACAGCCCCCCGTCATTTCAAGTGGTCTGTGTCGAGCAGAATGGTAACAGGGCCGTCGTTTATGTAGGCCACCTTCATGTGGGCTTGGAACTCGCCGCATTCGCAGACAAGCCCTTGCTCGCGAACCTTTTCGACAAAACGCTCGTAAAGCTCCCTTGCCCGACCCGGCTCGGCCGCCCCGTGCAAGGAAGGCCGCCTTCCCTTGCGGGCATCGGAAAGCAGGGTAAACTGGGAAATCGCCAAAACGCCAAGCCCACCGCCGGGCAACGTGCCCTGCCCTTGAAGGTCTTTAATGGAAAGATTCATCTTTCCGTCGCTGTCGTGGAAAATCCTAAGATTGGCCACCTTTTCGGCAAGCCAGTCGGCGAAAGCCTCCGTGTCTTCGTGCGCCACCCCCAAGTAGACCAAAAGCCCCTGAGCAATACTCCCCTTGACAACCCCGTCAACAGACACCGAGGCATCCACCACCCGTTGAATCACCGACTTCATTGGGTAAACCTTGCCGGCTGGTGAATTGAAATACCGTCCAGCCGAATCGCGCTTTCAAACGCTCCTATGGGAGTTATCCGGCCAAGAACCTCCAGCGGCCGCTCGTTGCTGATAAAAACCGGCATATTAAAAACCACAGGCACAATCCCCTCCAAAGTTGTCCGAGTGTCGTAGCCGATCAAAAAATCAAAACTTGTAAAGTCGTCTTCGACATGAATGTTCGTGGCCATCCCCCGCCAAATAACGTGAACCCCCCGAAAAATCGCCGGCTCCATAATCGCTTCAGAAAAAGAAAAGTTGTCGGCGCGTTGAAAAGTTGCAAAACCGGGCGTATCCAGAAAACTTAAAAGCTGAATAGCCCTGTTTTGAAGCCCGTCCGAGGCGTTTGACTCTAAAATCGTGTTAAGATAGACCCTAGCAGGCTCGTCCCTGCCGGCGGTAAAAAGCGCCAAAGCCCTGTCGTAAGTTTCCACCGCCTCGCTAACCGTAAAAATGTGCCTGTAAACACCGGCAAGCTGGACAGGCGCGGCGCGTTCCGCCGCCGTAAGCATAAACTGAGCCGCCGAGCGATTGACAGGAGCCGCCGCCTGCCTCCCCGGAAACAAATTGCCCGGCAGCAGGTGCGCGGGCAAAAGATTGGCGGGGAAAATGTCGAATGTAAGCAACAGGCCGAAACACAATGCAAGCGCCCCTATAATGGAAACCCCCGGCACCAAAACCCTTTTTAACGAAAAATCGACAGAAGGCAGGGGGGGATACAGCCGCACAACCTGCCCGGAGTCGCGCCAGACGGCAAAGGACTCAAGACCTGCGTGTTTGCGAATAATCGCAAGAGCCTTGCTAGCGGTTTTATTTTTGGGATCGATGTCTTTTACGTCAAGATAGCAGTTGATCGCCTTTTCCGTTTCCCCGCGCTTCATGTAAAGTGCCGCCATCCCCAAAAGCACATGAGGGTCTCTCATTTTAATTTCCCGCGCCTTGTTAAAGTTCTTAAAAGCCCCGACATTGTTGCCGGAATACAGACAAATCACGGCCATAAGATAGGCATAGCGGAAAGTGCCTTCGTATAAATGCTCCCCGCTTTCGAGCATACGGATTGCGCTGTCGTATTTTTTGGACTTTGCCAGACTTATCGCCCTATTCATTATGAGATCGTTTTTCATGATAATCATTAAAGCTGAATTTTGCTCCAGCCCCCCCAAATCCTTGCAATAATTCTGATGCCCGCCTTTTGGCGCAAGCCCCAGAGCCGCCATTTTGTGCAGAGCAGAGGAAAAGACCCCGTTGGTTTTATAGTTTTATGAGCTGCAACACCCGGCACCATAAAACACCCCGCCTCCCGCAAATATCGTACAGCAAGAACGCCTAAAAAGCAAGGCTTATTTTTGGAAATTTTTCAGCAAACCCATACTCAATCCCAAGACTATATATGGAAGATTTCGGCATAAACCGACAAGATGATTAGGAAAAAAATCGCCCGCCGGGAACGCTCTAGACAAAAAGGGGCGAAGCCGATATGATAAAAACATGGATGAAGCATCAAAGAGTGAAAGCATCGATTTTTGGCCGCTAACTATGGACATCGTGTTTAAACTGATCTTCGGGGTTGCAAAAAATGTGGCCATACTGATCGGTTTTCTGAAAGCCGTGCTTGACCTGCCGGCAGAAGAGTTCGAGGCAATCGAGATCATAGACCCGCACCTTTTACGGGCGCACATTGACGATAAGCTTGGAATACTGGACGTAAAGGTAAAAACGAAGAACGGCATAAAGATCAACGTAGAGATTCAGGTGCAGCCCAGAAGCGACTTCCCCAAGCGGGTAAGTTTTTACCAAGCCAAGATGATCGGCGAGCAGGTGAGCAAAAGCGGCAGGTATTCGGATATTCAAAAAGTGGTGAGCATAATCATCACGGATTTTAAGCTGTTTCAGGACGACGGACACTATTACAGCCGTTTTACAATGTACGACCCGGCCAACGGGCGGGAATTTCCAAAAACGCAGGAAATCCACGTTTTGGAGCTGCCCAAGCTGCCGGAAACGGAAGACGGCACGGAGCGTTGGGCATGGAGCAAGTTTTTCAAAGCGAAAGATATGGAGGAGTTAAAAATGATAGCGGAAAAGTTCCCGGCAACGGAGATAAAACAAGCGGTAGCCCGCTATGCGGAACTGACCCAAGACGAGAAAACCCGTATGCTCATCGAAGCCCGCCAGATATACGAGGTAGACAGAAGGCAGGAAAGAGACTTCGCCGAAGCCAGAGGCGAAGCAAGGGGTGAAGTAAAGGGGCAGGAAAAAGAGCGTTTGGGGATTGCTAAAAAACTTTTGCTTGCCGGCGATTCCCCGGAAAAAATATCCCAAGTTACAGGCCTTGACATTGAAACTATCAGAAAACTCTAGCCCCGATTCCCTGCCGGCGGAGCAGGCAAAGCAGCCTACAGCCGCCTGTGTGGAACTGGCGCAAGACGAGAAAACCCGTAAGCTCATGGAAGCCCGCCGGATATACGAGGTAGACAGAAAGCAGGAAAGAGACTACGCTCGCAAGGAAGGCCGTGTGGAAGAGCGTTTGGAGATTGCTAAAAAACTTTTGCTTGCGGGCGATTCCCCGGAGAAAATATCCCAAGTTACAGGCCTTGACATTGAAGCCGTCAGAAAACTCTAGACAAAAGTGGGCAATGCGGATATGATAAACGCATGGATGAAGCAGCAAAGAGTGAAAGCATCGGCTTTTGGCCGCTAACTATGGACATCGTGTTCAAACTGATCTTCGGGGTCGAAAAAAGCCTGGCCATACTCATGGATTTTCTTAGAAGCGTGCTGGATCAGCCGGCCGAAGAGTTCGAAGCCATTGAGCTAGTAGACCCGCACCTTTGGCAGGAGCACCCTGAAGACAAGCTGGGCATACTTGACATAAAGGTAAAAACGAAGAAGAGCGAGCCGATAAACGTAGAGACACAGGTGTTGCATAAAAGCAATTTTGCCAAACGAGTAAGTTTTTACCAAGCCAAGATGATCGCGGAACAGGTGGGCAAAGGCGATGATTACAAGAAAATTCAGAAGGTGGTGAGTATAATCATTACCGATTACAAGATGTTTCCGGACGACGGGCATTACTACAGCCGTTTTACCATGTACGACCCGGCCAAGGGCCGGCAGTTTTCGGAAATGCAGGAAATCCACGTTTTGGAACTGCCCAAACTGCCGGAGACCAAAGACGGCACGGATCGCTGGGCATGGAGCAAGTTCTTAAAAGCGGAAAATATGGAGGAGTTGAAAATGATAGCAGAAATGTATCCGGCAACGGAGATAAAACAAGCGGTAGCCCGCTATGCGGAAATGATGCAAGATGAAAAAACCCGCAAACTCATTGAAGCCCGCCAGATATACGAAATAGACAGAAGAGAAGAAAGAGAGGACGCTCGCAAGAAAGGCGAAGCAATCGGCGAAGTAAGGGGACAGGAGAAAGAGCGTTTGGAGATTGCCAAAAAAGCTCTTGCCGACGGCCTTTCCGTGGAAGTAATAAGCAGTTTTACAGGGCTCGACATTGAGACTATCAGAAAGCTCTAGCCCCGGCTTCTTGCCGGCGGAGCAGGTAAAGCGGTCTACAGCCGTCTATGCGGAACTGGCGCAAGATGAGAAAACCCGCAAACTCATTGAAGCCCGCCAGATATACGAAATAGACAGAAGAGAAGAAAGAGAGGACGCTCGCAAGGAAGGCCGTGTGGAAGGCCGGATAGAAGGCGAAGCAATCGGCGAAGCAAGGGGGCTGGAGAAAGCCAGTTTGCTTATCGCCAAAAGCCTTTTGCTTGCAGGCGATTCCCCGGAAAAAGTATCCCAAGTTACCGGCCTTGACGTGGAAACCGTCAAAAATTTGTCGGTTTGACGGCCGGCGGGGGCTTTGCGGGGGTAATTTTCCCGCATGGCTGGCCGGTGAAAGAGGGAATTTTGTGTTTTTTCGGAATTTGCGAAAAAAAAGTGAAAAAAAATTATTTTTTTTACAAAGTGCTTGACACATTTTAATTTTTTTGCTATATTTAAGGTAATGAGTAACTTGGGTGTAACTTTCAGCATGATTTTTCTTTATGGGCAAGTTCTGGTTTCGAGCTTGTATTCCAGCGTGTGCTTTGGAGCGCGCCGGAGGGGGTGTCTTTTGGGCATTTTCCCCTTTGGATTAGTGGATTTGCCCCCCCCCCCCCCCCC
>JGI24700J35501_10930899_pt1 | contig 36700 bp, 37 predicted proteins | sample TergutTh196P1_FD_35501 | JGI IMG/M metagenome (IMG submission 35501)
CCCCACGGTGGCCGCCCCGTAGCCGAAGGCCGCCGCAATCCTGCTTGCCAGGCCGTAGCCGGTGGAGCCGCCCAGAACCAAAACCAGCTTGGGCGCGCCCGATGCGCCTTTTTTCAATGTTTTTTTGACATACTCGATCTGCCTCTGCACGCTGGCCGCGCACCCGGCCGGGTGGGCGTTAAGACAAATATTGCTTCTTACTTTCGGCTTTACTACCATTTTGCATCATCCTTATACAATTTTTTTTCGCTCCGCGCCGGACTTCCCGCCGCGCCGCGCCGGACTTCCCGCCGGGTTTAAGGCGAGCCGACAAGGCACATCCATTCGGCTTCGGCGGCAAGCTCGTCGCCGACAAAGGCCTTGCCGGACTGCTTGATCATCTTGGGCGAAATGCGCAAGTTTTCGATTTCCGATCTCACTTCGTCGCCGGGGCGCACCTGCCTGCGGAACTTTACCTTGTCCACAGTCGCCAGAAAAAACAGCGCGTCCCCGCCTAAAACGCCGATTTTGCGCAGGCCCGCGCCGCCTGACTGCGCCATCGTTTCGATTAAAATAACGCCCGGAACCACGGGGTATTCTGGAAAATGCCCCTTAAAGAAAAAATCTTTTTCCGTGAAAACGCGCTTTGCTACAATTTTTTCCTTGCTAGCCTCGACAATCTCGCTTACGAACAAAAACGGATCGCGGTGCGGCAAAAGCCCTTCAATTTCGCCCATGTCTATCTCCTTGTTTATTTTGCGAAAGCCGGAAGGCCGGAAGTTTTCATCCCCTTCCAGCCCCCAGCCATCCGCCCGCCGCCTTTAGGCGGTGTATTTTTTGAAAACAACCATCGCGTTGTGTCCGCCGAAGCCCAGCGACCCGGACATGAAGGCGTTGATTTCGCCCTTTTGCGCCTTGTTCGGCACATAGTCCAAGTCGCAACCCTCGCCGGGGTTCTCGAAGTTGATCGTCGGGGGGAAAAACCCGTCCCGCATCGCCAGAATCCCGGCAATGGCCTCGATCCCGCCGCCGCCGCCAATGCAGTGCCCGTGCATACTCTTCGTGCTGGACACCTTCAGCTTGTAGGCGTGATCCCCGAAAGCCAGCTTGAGCATCTTCGTTTCGCAAGGGTCGTTAATCTCGGTAGAAGTGCCGTGCGCGTTGTAATACTGGATATCCTCGCCCTTAAGCCCCGCGTCCGCCAGAGCCGCCTTTACCGCCGCGCTGCAGCCCAGACCCTGCGGGTCCGGCGACGTTATGTGATAAGCGTCGGCAGTGCCGGCGTAGCCTGCAAACTCGGCAAGGATTTTCGCCCCGCGCTTTTTCGCGTGCTCCTCGCTTTCAAGAATGAGAATGCCCGCCCCCTCGGCGATGACAAAGCCGTCCCGGTCCGCGTCAAAGGGGCGGGAAGCCTTTTCCGGCTCGCCGCACCTTTTGGTTGAAAGCGCCTTGAGCATCTGGAAGCCGCCCACGGCAAAGGGGGTGATAACCGCCTCCGTGCCGCCGGACACCGCCACGTCGGCGCGTCCTGCCCGGATTAAATCCAGAGCCTGCCCCAGAGCGTCCGCGCCGGCGGCGCAGGCTGTAATCTGGGTGTAGGCCGGCCCGTTTATGCCGAACATCATGGAGATGTTTCCAGCCGCCATATTGGGGATCATCATGGGGACGGTAAGGGGCGGCATACGCCTAGGCCCCGAATCGAACATCTTTTTGTGAGATTCGCTTATAACCTCGAACCCGCCGATCCCGTTGCCTATAACCACCGCCGTCCTCGCCGCGTCGCTTTTCACGCGCCGCTTGCCTTCCCCGTCCGCTTCGGCCAAAAGGCCGGCCTGCGTAAGCGCCTGGGCCGCCGCGGCGGCCGCAAACTGGACAAAACGCGCCATTTTCCGGGCTTCTTTTTTGTCTATATAGAGGCTGGGATCGAAATCCTTAACCTCCCCGGCTATAGTAACGTCAAAGCCGTTTGTGTCAAACTGAGTTATCGGCCCTATCCCGCTTTTTCCCGCTTTCAAGCTTTCGCAAAACTCTTCCACGGTTTTACCGATAGGACTTATTACCCCCATACCTGTTACTACAACTTTTTTCATCATTCTTGCCTACTCCTAAGTGAACATTCCGCCGTCTACGGGCAATACCTGCCCCGTTATGTATGAAGAAGCGTCCGATGCGAAAAACAACGCCGCCTCTGCAACATCTTCCTGCTTGCCCGCCCTTTTAAGCGGGACTTTTTCCAGCATGAACTGACGCGCCGCATCCGAGATGGCCGCCGTCATGTCCGATTCTATGTAGCCTGGGGCAAGCGCGTTCACGCGCACCCCCCGGCTGGCCACCTCCAGCGCGAGGCTTTTTGTAACGCCGATAAGCCCGGCCTTGCTTGCCGAATAGTTGGCCTGCCCGCCGTTCCCGTGAACGCCGACAACGCTTGCCATGTTGATAATCGAGCCTGCCTTTTTGCGCGTCATGTCCCGGGCCACCGTGCGGGCGGCGAAAAAGGCCGCGCTAAGGTTTATGTCGATAACCTTTTGCCATTCTTCCTGCGACATTCTGAAGGCCAAGTTGTCCTTTGTTATGCCCGCATTGTTTACAAAGATGTCAAAGCCCCCGGATTCCTTGATTGCGGCCTCCATTACTTTGTCAACCTCGCCAAGGTTGCCAAGGTCTGCGCACAGCCAGTGGAGTTTGCCGCCGGCCGCCGCAAGCCTTTCTTTTAAGTCGTCCGGCTCCCTTAAATCCAAGCCCCAGATTTCGGCCCCTTGAGCCAAAAATTTGTCGGTTATGGTTTTGCCAATTCCTCTTCCCGCGCCCGTTATGAGCGCCTTTTTTCCGTTCAATACCATTTTTTCCTCCTTTATATTGCGATTTTTGATATATCTTCGACCGTCCCGGCTGGGAAAACCGGAATCGGGCTTCCTGCATCCTTCCATAATCCGCAAAGCACCTTGCCAGGGCCAACCTCAAGGCAGGCGTCAAAACCGGCCGCCGCAAGGGAGGCCTCTTCTTCCAGCCAGCGCACGGGTTTTGTAATCTGCTCTATGGCCAGCTTTTTCGCTTCCTCCCCGCTTGCAACCGTGCCGCTTGTAACGTTGGAGTAAACCGGGATAGCCGGCTCGCCGAACTTTACCGCATCCAAGGCCGGGCGGAAAAGCTCGACAGCCTGCTCCAAAAGGGGGCTGTGGAAGGGCGTGTTCACTTTAAGCCTTATAACGCGCTTTGCGCCGGCCTCTTTGAAACGCTTTTCGGCCTCGCCCAAGGCGGCCGCCGTGCCGCTTACCGCAAGCTGGGACGGCGAGTTAATGTTCGCCGCATAAAGGCCGGTAAAACCCTCGCCCCGCCAGCTTTCAATAAGGGCTTCGACCTCCTTGGGGGCAAGCCCTATGACGGCCGCCATTCCGGGCGCACAGTCCGCATTGCCGCCGGCCTCTTGAAGCAGCCGCTCGGCCACCTTCTGCATGGCCTGCCCGCGTGCCTTGACCAGCCGGAAACAGTCCTCGGCACTTATCACCCCGGCGGTGGCCAGCGCAGAGTATTCCCCAAGGCTAAAGCCCGCACAGGCCGCCGGCTTGTAGCCGCGCTCGCCAAGATAGGCCGCCGCGCAAAGGTTCGCAAGCGAAATTACAACTTGCGAAATGTCGGTTCTTTTAAGAGTGTCCGCATCCGACTCCAAAAGCTCCTTGACATCCCTTTCCATAATGCCAGACGCGGTGTCAAACAGAGCCTTTACCGCCGGGCTTCCCGACGAAAGAAAATCCAAAGCCATGCCCGTATACTGCGCACCCTGCCCTGGGAACAAATACGCCAGTTTTTTCTCACTCATTTTTTTCCCTCCATTACCAAACAATGGCGTTGCCGCCGTAGGTCAGCCCGGCGCCGAAGCCCACGGTTAGCAAAAGATCGCCTTTTTTCAACAGGCCGCCCCGGTTCATTTCGTCCAAGGCGATTGGGATCGAGGCCGCCGATGTGTTTGCATATTCTTCTATATTAAGGTAAAACTTTTCCTCCGGGATATGCAGCCGCTTTCTTGCCGCCTGCACGATTCGCGCATTTGCCTGATGCGGAATGATGACGGAAATATCCTCGGCAGAAAGCCCTTCGGCCTTCATCAATGTATCCACGGTTTCCACAACGGCCTTGACCGCAAAATTGTAAACTTCCTGGCCGTTCATGTAAAGGTGCGGAGGGATGTCCACAACCTCGCCGGCCTTGTAGGGGTTGCGCCCCCCGCCTTTTTTAATAAGAAGGCTTTCGCCCCCGCCGCCGTCGGCAAAAAGCACCGAATTTACAAGGCCGCGCCTGCCTTCCCCGGCGCAGGGAGCGTCGGTTTTTTCCAACACAACCGCCCCCGCGCCGTCCCCGAAAAGTATGCAGGAGGATCGGTCTTCCCAGTTGGTTATTTTTGTAAGGGTTTCCGCGCCGATAAGGAGCACTCTTTTGCGAGCCTCCCTTATGCCCATGATGCCGGCGGCGATTTCAAGGCCGTAGGCAAAGCCGGTGCAGCCGGCGGTAACGTCAAAAGCCAAGGCCTTTCGCGCCCCCAGCTTGTGTTGAACGATGCAGGCTGTCGAAGGACAGCCGATGTAGTCCGGGAAGGCTGTGGCGATGATGATAGCGTCAAGCGTCTGCGCCAACTCGAAGGCGGCCGCCTCCCTTTCCGCGCCGCCGGCCTCGGCAAAGCCGGCCGCCATAGCGAGCGCGTTTTTTGCCGCCTCAAAAGCAAGGTCGCCGGATGTGGTTTCGTCGTCTGTAATGTAACGGCTTCCAATCCCGGTGTGGGAGCGTATCCATTCGTCTGTTGTGTCTATCCCTTTTTCCGCCACAAGCTCGTCATTTGTAAGCCTTCTGGCGGGCAAAGCCCTTCCGGTTCCAATAATTTCTATAGCCATGATTATATAATACGGAAAAGCGAAAAAAAAATCAAGCCTAAAATGACGAAAATCGAAAAAATGTCAAAAAAACTGCCGGCCGGCCGGCTATCTCACACAAAGGCACAAAGGCACGAAGGCACAAAGGCACAAAGGGAAGAGGGGGGAATTTTCACCACGGAGGACTGGCAAGCGTAGCTTGCCAGTCCTCCGTGGTTGATCCTCTTCTTCTTCTCCCTTAGTGCCTTTGTGCCTTCGTGCGAGGATAAGGAAGAAAGCCTTGACTTGCAGGCAGGGAATGCGCTAGTATTGAACTAATTGGAGAACCAACTGGGCTGTTAAAAATCCCAAAAACAACCATCCGGGCAGTAAAGCAGAGCGTGTTGCGGCCGCCTGCACCCGGCTGAGATTGCAGGCTCTCCTTAAATTCTCTTTCGGCGTTTTTTCCGGCCCCTGTCCGGAAAGCTTTTTCGCGCCCAGATGAAACGATTTTCCGCAAAAGGTTTTGCAATGCGCTTGGCGCTTTCGGTTTTCCTACTATCTCTTTTTATTTTCCCGGCATTTTCCCAAGAAGAGGACGGCACAGACGCGCCACCCTACGCCGCCCCACAAGAAGAGGCCGGCGAGGCTCTGCCGCCGCACATCGCCGCCGGGGAAGGGGCGGTCTTTGTAATCAACTACTTTCATTTTGACATAAGCGGCCGCACGCGCCCCTTCGCCATACTGAACGCCCTGGAGATCGCCCTGGGGCAGGAAATTCAGGGCTACGAAGGCCTTCTCTTTTTTATCGCCGAAAAAGAACAGCTTCTTGTAAACGAAAGGCTTTTTAACAGGGCAGACTTGGCCTACTCCGTAGGCGCCCCGGATGCCGCCGGCAGGTTCCCCCTAGACCTTTTTTTTACAATAGAAGACACATGGAATATAATCGTTCTTCCCCGGCCGAACTACAGTTCCAACACGGGCTTTGAGCTTTCCCTAAGCGGCAGGGATTACAACTTTCTGGGCACTATGCACCCCCTGCGCCTTGATTTGACCTACAGGCGCGACACCCAGGGGCGCAGTTCCTTTGAGTTCCTTTGGGACTCGGACACACCCTTTGTCGCCCTGGGATTGAACTGGCGTTTCATTTTTTTGACAGGCTTTGAATACCGCGTGGACTCCGATGCGCCGGTGCACTTTTTGAACACCACCGGGCTTGCCGCAGATTTGCCGCTTGGGGGCACGACCCTTACGCTGGGTTTTACCGAATCCTTCATATATAATGATGAAAATACGGATAGGGACGCGCCGATCTTCGGGGATTACCAGATGGGCTTTTATATGTCCTCCATGCCCTTTGCCTCCTGGGAAATTCCTACCGGCGTGGAGGCTTGGCGTTTCGGCGATTTGGTTTACACAGCCCATGTTGCCGGGGTTTTTAACCACGCTTTCAGCCGCTGGCCGCTTGCGGAAAACCGCGTCGGCCCTTTTTTAGTTTTCGGGCACAGCCTGGGCTTTGAACGGATTGACTGGATTGGCAATTTCCGCCACGGCGGCGGCCTTTACCTCGAAAATTCCTACAACCACGATTTTCATTTGAGCGGGAGGGGGCGGGCGGCCTTGAATGTTTACACTGCGGCGACGGCCACCGGCCACTACGCTTTGGGCGGCAGGGCGGGAGTTTCGGCGCGGCTAATGTTCCGCCACTGGCACTACAGGGATTTTAATTTTAACGACGAGGCCGGCAACGCGATTCGCGGGATTCTTGACCGCTCGCTTACGGCAAGCAAGATGCTTTCGCTGAATCTGGATTTTCCGGTCCGCGTGCTGGACTTTACGCCCTCGGTGTGGACGGGCAACCCGCGCCTGCGTTTTTTCGATTTTGAAATGCACATCTCCCCCATTGTCGATTTTGCCATTTTCCAAGACCCGCTTAATGGCATTTCCTTTGACATTTCCAACACCGTTATCGGCTACGGTTTTGAGCTTATGTTTTTTCCGGCGGCTATGCGGAGCATTTATGTGCGCATTAGTTTTGCCACAAATTTTTCCAGCCATTTGAGGGAGTCGCCGGGGGCCGGCGACAGCGAGTTGTTTTTCGGGTTAAGGCATCATTTTTAGGGGGAGGGCACGATGCTGACGATAGCGATTCCGGTGTACAACCGGCTTGATTTGTTAAAGATAATGGCAGACTCCCTTTACAAAACGGTTATTCCAGTACCCTACAACATAAGGGTCTACGACGACTGTAGCACGGAGTTCGGCCTGTCCGAACTGAAGGGGCTGTTCCCGGATGCGGCCTCCGTTAGGCGAAACGAAACGAACCTGAGGGCTGACGGGAATATGTTTGCTTTTTACAAGGACTTTCTTTTGTCCAGCGACGAGTATTTGTTCAACGCGGATTCTGACATTATTTTTAACAAGAACTGTTTTGTCCGGGCCTTAGACCTTATTGGGCAGACGGAGGGTGTTCTTTCGGTTTTTAACGCGCCTTCGCATCCGGTAAAAGAAGTTGTCGATGAAAACTTTTGCATCAAGGAAACGCTGGGGGCGGCGGGCACTTTTTTTATCAGAAAAAGGGTGCAAGAGATCATGGGGCATTTTTCCGCGCTGGAGGGGGGGCAGGTGATAGGCTTCGACTGGAAGTGGTCGCGTTTTTTAAGCGAAAGCAATGTCAGGATTTTTTGCACAAATGCCAGTCTTGTGCAACACATTGGCTACCGGGGGCAGAACACCGTGATTCCCTACAAGGGGTACAAAAAAATCCGCACGCACAAGCCTTATTTTGACTACGGAAAAAATTTTACCGTAGATTCTTTGGAAACTGGGCAGATAATCAACGATATTTTTCATAAATTTACCGAGCATAACAGGCTGGAGGATGAGCGCATTGTGTACATTATGGCCAACAGGCCGATTTCCAAACTGAAGCGTTTTGTGAAAAATGTTTTGGGAATAGACAAGCCTTTGTGAGCGCGGATGTATGAAGATACTTATTAACGGGGCCTTTCTTTGCAGTCCGGTAACCGGCCTTGAGCGTTTTGCGCGCCAAATTACAAAGGGGCTTGACGAAATATCAAAGGAGGGGGAGATTGGGATTGTCGTTCCAAAAAACGCGAAAAATGTCCCTGTGTACAAAAAAATCAAGGTTGTTTTTTACGAAAAGGATATAACATCGTTTTCCAAGTGGCAGCAGTTTATTCTGCCGCGCATTCTTAAAAAACATAAAGCCCTTCCGCTTGACTTCGGCAACAATTGCTCGCTATTGTGTCCGGGAATAAGTTTTTTGTATGACATTTATTGCGAGCTTTACCCGGAAGATTTTCAAACAAAAAAAGAAAAGCTGGTATGCTTAAACTCAAGGCTGATATATCGCATTATCGCATACCGGGCGAAAAAAATAATCGCGCCGACATACTTCAGCAGGGGTCAAATTGCAAAAGCTTTTCGCATAACGCCAGACAGAATTGCCATTGTTCACAATAGCTGGGAGCATTTTAACGATATAAAAAGCGACAGCTCTATTTTCAGCGATTTTCCGGTTTTGGCACAGAAGCCCTTTTATTTTTCCCTGGGAAGCCTTTCCAAGCGGAAAAACATTAAATGGATTATAGAATATGCGGCCAAAAATCCGTCCGCGCTTTTCGCGATTTCTGGAAGCGCCCTTAACAGCGTTAAGGTGGACGAGCTTTCCGGCGGCATTCCTGCGAATGTAATTCTTCTGGGTTATCTTGACGACGGGAAGGTAAAGGCGTTAATGGAAAAATGCAAGGCCTTTGTGCTTCCTTCGTATTATGAAGGCTTCGGTTTTACCCCGCTTGAAGCGCTCTCTTGCGGCGCGAAAATCATTGTCGCAAGGGCGGCAAGCCTGCCGGAGGTTTACGGGGGGGCGGCGCACTATATCGATCCTTTCGACACTGACGTTGATTTGGACAAACTTTTAGAGCAAGAGGTAGAGCCGCCGGATGAAGTTTTGAAAAAATACTCTTACGATGAGTCTGTCCGGCTGGTGTACGATTTAATACAGGAATGCATAAAAAAATCTTAATTAACGGCTATTTTTTACGGCGTAAAATTACAGGCATAGAGCGTTACGCGTATGAAATTACAATGCGGCTTGACAAAATAAGCCTGCCCGGAGAAATTGCAATCATCGTGCCGGGAAACACGGCGAATGTGCCGCATTTTTCAAACATAGAGCTGATCCGCCATAAAAAAGCGGCCTCCTCCCATATTTTGTGGCAGATGCTGACACTGCAAAGTTTTCTTTTGCGTAACAGGCGTTATACGGTTTTGGAGTTCGGCAACACCTGCCTGCCTTTTGCGCCGGGCATTGTGTGCCTTCACGACATATACTGCGAATTTTTTCGTGAGGATTTTTCCACGTTTAAGGACAAGGTTATACGATTGTACAATAGATTGCAGTATCGTTTTATTGCGCGTCTTGCGAAAAAAATAGTAACGGTGTCAGAGTATTCAAGGGACGAAATTTCAAAGGCGCTTTCCGTTGACCCTTCGCGCATAAGCGTAATCTACTCTAGCGCGGATCATGTAAAATCAATAAAAGCGGACGACGGCGTTTTCAAACGTTTTCCCGCTCTTTTGGAAACTCCCTTTTATTTTTCCCTGGGCAGCCTTTCCAAGCGCAAAAACCTGCGCTGGATTCTGGAACACGCGGCACTGCGCCCCGAATCGCTTTTTGCAGTTTCTGGCGCGAGCCTTCCCACGGTAAAGGTGCGGGAGCTGCAGCAGCCGGTGCCGCCCAACGTGATAATGCTCGGCTACTTGGAAGACGGGGAGGTCAAGGCGCTTATGCAAAAGTGCAAGGCCTTTATCCTTCCGTCTTATTACGAAGGCTTCGGCCTTACCCCGCTGGAGGCTCTGGCGGCCGGCGCAAAAGTGATTGTCGCAAATGCTGCGAGCCTTCCGGAAATTTACGGCAGGACGGCCCGCTACATTGACCCTTTCAACTTTGACGTAAATCTGGAAGAGCTTTTAAGCCAGCCGGCAGAGCCGCCGGATGAAATTCTGGCAAAGTATTCATTCGACCGTGCGGCGCGGCAAGTGTACGATCTTATAAAAGGCGCGTATGAAAATAATCATTAACGGGGAGTTTCTTTGCAACAATGTGTCGGGAATAGAGCGCGTGGCGCGTGAAATTACACAAAGGCTTGACGAAATATCAATGAAAGATGAAATAGGGATTGTTATTTCGAATAACGCGAAAAATGTCCCGGCGTATAAAAATTTGACGGTAATACGCTACGAAAAAGACATAGTTTCATTTCCAAAATGGCAGCAGTTTATTTTGCCCGGCTTGTTGCGAAAATATAAAGCGATGCCCCTTGATTTCGGCAATAGCTGTTCTCTCTTTTACCCCGGTATAAGTTTCCTGCATGATATTTACTACGAACTTTATCCCGAAGATTTTAAGACCAAAAGGGAAAAATATGAACGTTTGTATTTTAGGATACTCTATCGTATTATTGCATACAGGGCGAAAAAAATAGTAACGGTGTCGGAATACTCAAAGGCAGAAATCGTCTCGGCCTTTTCCATTGATCCTTCCCGCATAAGCGTAGTTTACAACAGCGCGGATCATGTAAAATCGATAAAAGCGGACGATTCTGTTTTCCAGCGGTTTCCCGCTCTTTTGGATGCGCCTTTTTATTTTTCTTTGGGAAGCCATTCCAAGCGCAAAAACCTGCGCTGGATTTTTGAGCACGCGGCTGTAAATCCGGATTCTCTTTTTGCTATTTCCGGTTCCAGCCTTATAACGCGCAAAGAGCAGGAGGCGCAAGAGCGAGAACAGCCCTTGCCGCCCAACGTGATAATGCTGGGCCGCTTGGAAGACGGGGAGGCAAAGGCGCTTATGCAAAGGTGCCGCGCCTTTATCCTTCCGTCTTATTACGAAGGTTTCGGCATCACTCCGCTGGAGGCACTTGCCTGCGGTGCAAAGGTGATTGTCGCAAAGGCTGCGAGCCTTCCGGAAATTTACGGCCGCACGGCGCGGTACATTGACCCGTTCAATTTTGACGTAAATCTGGGGGAGCTTTTAACCCAGCCGGCAGAGCCGCCGGATGAGATTCTGGCAAAGTATTCGTACGACAAAGCGGCACAGCAGGTGTACGCCCTTGTAAAAGGTTTTGCGTAACGGCTGCCGGTAGGGCAAAATTTAACGAAGGGGAGGCAGTGCATTGACGCTGAGCGATAATGCTGACGAGCTGTCGGCAAACAGGGAAATAAAAGACGGCGTGTTCAAGCTTCTGTTTGAAGTGCCTGAAAACGCCGCGGAGCTGTATTCCGCCTTAAAGGACACAGAGTGCCGCCCAGATGAAATTGAAATCATCACCATTACGACGACCGTGTCCGGCAGGCTGAAGAACGATCTTGCGATTGTGGCAAGGGGCGAGGCGCTGTTTCTGGCGGAGCATATGTCAAGCTTCTACGAGAATATGCCCGTCAGGTTTTTGATGTATTTGGGGCAGTTGTATGAAAAATGGATCAAAATGAAGGGCGAGGAAAGGTTTTTGTACGGAAGCAGGCTGTACAAAATCCCCGCGCCCGAGTTCGCTGTTTTCTACAACGGGGCGGCGGCAAAGCCGGAGAAAGAGATTCTGCGCCTGTCTTCGGCCTTTGAAAATGCCGGCGGCGAAGGCCTGGGCTTCATAGAGCTTGAAGTGCCCGTGTACAACATAAACAAGGGCATGAACGAAGAGCTATTCAAGAAGAGCGGCAAGCTGAGGCAGTACGCGGAATTTATCGCGAAGATAAGGGAATTGAACGGGCTTTACGAAGATCACGCCCAGGCGGTGAAGGAAGCCGCGAACTATTGCATAGCCAACGATATTTTGGCCGATTTTTTGAAAGAGCACGGAGGTAAGGTTGTGAGCATTCTGTCAACGGTATACGACGAAGAGGCGGCAAAGCGCGTTTACGCGGAAGAATACGCGGAAACGCGCACGGAGAACATTGCGCTGGAGATGATGAAAATGGGCTTGTCCCAGGAGCAGGTATTGCGGGCTACCAAAATCAGCCAAGAGAAAGCGCGGCAGATTGCGGAAAGGCTCGATTTTTCACTTCCAACCTGAATACGGAAGCCTCTAAGAAAGTTTTTGGCATCTAGGCAAAAACATCGCTTTTACGGTAAATTGCACCCACGCGATTTAACCCGAAAGCGATTTTGAAATAGTTTTGACGTTGATCTGGAAGAGCTTTTAAGCCAGCCGGTCGATTCGCCGGATTGATTTCTGGCAAAATACTCATGCAACAGGGCGGCGGGGCAAACGCGCCTTATAAAGGAAACATTATGATTGGAGTTGTTCGGAAACTTAAAGGCGTGATTTATGAAAAAAAAGCCGACGGTTTTAACGAAGAAGGCGTAAGCCTGCCAATACTTTGCAGAATATTTTTATGGAAAGGCGTCATAAGGCGGTTTTTTCTGTCTTCTTTTCGCAAAAAATATATAGATAAAAATTCTTTGAAACGGCAAGGGGAGTGTTTGCGGTGCGGGGCCTGCTGCAAACTTGTGGTAAACAAGTGCCCGTACTTAAAAACAGAAACGCATGAAAAATGTTCTTGCGTAAAACATGAATCGAACAGGCTGCCAAATTGCAAAGTATTTCCAATAGATGTCAGCGATATAAAAGACAGGGATTTAATTCTGAAAAAACCGTGCGGGTATTTTTTTGATTGAAAGAATATGGCCGAGCTTTGGCTGGCGGGAAATGCCGGGGGTAAAACATGAATCTTGACAAAATATTTTCAAATAAACGCGCTCTTTATGCAGGCCTTGTGCTTGTAGCGTTTTCGCTTGTTTTTACATCGACATTAAGGCCTTTTTCAAACAGGATAATGAACGTAGACACTTCGGTTTATGTTTCTATTACGCAGGGGCTTTCCCGTGGGCTTGTTCTTTACAGCGAACTTGCAGACAATAAAGGGCCTCTACTTTATTTTATAAGTTTGCCGGGCTTTCACCTTGCGGGCATTACCGGCGTGTGGGTTACGCAGTTTGTTTTAATGTTTGTCTCTATTTTCTTCATGTATAAACTCGCGCTTTTATTTGTAAGCGCGAAAGCGGCTTTTTTGACAGTGGCTTTTACATCGCTAGCGATGCATCCTTTTTATTATGTTGATGCCGGCGCGGAGGAATACGCCTTGCCGTTTTTGGCTGTGTCGCTTTATATTTTTACCAAGCATTACATTGGCGGCAAGGATGCCGGTTTTTGGGAGGTAGTCGTTTTAGGGGCTTCTTTCGCATTGGCAATCATGATTCGTTTGAATATGTTTCCGCTTTGGGCGGGCTTTTGCCTTGTGATTATAATCGAAGCTCTCTCGCAAAAGCGTTTTGCAGATATGTTTAAGTATATCGGTGCGTTTCTCGTTGGGGTATTTGCCGTTCTTTTGCCAATATTTTTGTACTTGTGGCGGCACGACATATTTTTAGACTTTTACTACAATGTAGTCGTCAGCGGCGCGGCAAGGGGTTTTGCAGTGTTGTCGTTGAACGAGTTTATCCATAATTTTTACACTATAATTAACAGGAGTTTTTCATTCATCCCTTTATGCATAGGCGTTGTATGGGTTTTTGTAAAATACAAAAACATAAGCGTTTTTTATTTTGCCGGCTTTCTTTTGTCCTATTTTTTGAGCATCCTTTTCCTGTCTTTTTCTAGAGGGGAGCCTCACTGGAATCTGATTTTAATTCCGTTTTTCGTGCCTGCCGTCGCCTTTTTGTCAGACTTGTTTTTGAACAATGTAAAAGTGAAATACAAACACGCGGCTTTGATAATTTTGTTTTGCGTGGCTTTTTCCGAAGGGCTTGCGCGGTTAAGCTCTTATTTGTTTTTTCCCCATGACACAGGCATCCCGATAAGAGATGCGGGAAGAATTATAGACGAAAACACAGCCCCTAACGATACCATAATCAGTTTGGGCGCGCACGCTTATATCTACCCGTTTACGCAAAGATTGCCCGCTTCAAGATTTATTATTCAAGGCTGGGCTTTCGACCATATACCGGGTGCGAGGGAAGAGTTTGTATCTGGCATTTTGAACGATCCGCCTAAAATAATTGCCATTGTATTGAACGAAAACGGAATGCCGCACATGATAGACCACAGATGGCACGGGGAAATATTCGCCATGATGGAAAGCGATTACAGACTTTTGGAAGACAACGGGCGTGCAAGAATTTTTATAAGGGAAGATGCGGCTCCCGGTGCAGGCGCGCTTGAAAATTGAACAGGTTTGCGCCTTATATTTAACGGCAGATAAAAACATGAATCTTGATAAAATACTTTCAAATAAACGCGCTCTTTATGCAGGCCTTGCGCTTGTAGCGTTTTCGCTTGTTTGGACATCAACATTGAACCCTTTTGCTAACAGAATAATGAATATAGACACGTCCGTTTACATTGCGATAACGCAGGGGCTTTCCCGCGGTTTTGTTCTTTACAGCGAACTTGCAGATAACAAGGGACCGGTTCTTTATTTTATGAGTTTGCCTGGCTTTCTTGTTGCAGGCCTTACCGGCGTTTGGGTTACGCAGTTTGTTTTAATGTACATTTCTCTTTTTTTCATGTACAAAATCGCGCTTCTGTTCACTGGCACTAAAACGTCTTTTTTGACAGTGGCCTTCACATCACTTGCCATGCATTCATTCTACTATGTCCATGCGGGCACGGAGGAGTACGCGCTGCCATTTTTGGCCGCCTCCCTTTACATTTTTACAAAGCATTATTTTGACGGCAAAAAAACAAGCTTTTTGGAATTAGTTATTTTGGGCGCATCTTTCGCATGGGCAACCATGATCCGCCTTAATATGTTCCCGCTTTGGGCTGGCTTCTGCCTTGTAATCGTAATCGAATCTCTTGCGAAAAAACGTTTTGTTGAAACCTTCAAGTATATCGGCGCATTTACGCTTGGAACCGCCGCCGCGTTATTTCCCATATTTTTGTATTTACAGCGACACGGCATCTTTTTAGATTTTTACTATAACGTGATTGTCAGCGGCGCGGAAAGGGGCTTTTCGCTTTCTCTTCAAGGTTTTGTTAATAATTTCTATCTTGTAATAAACAGAAATTTTTCATTCATTCCCTTGATTGTAAGCGTCGTGTGGTTTTTTATAAAATACAAAAATTTAAGCGGTTTTTACTTCGCCGGTTTTTTTCTGTCCTATTTGTTAAGCGTCATGTTTCTTTCTTTCACCACCGGGAACAGCCATTGGAACCTTATTTTGATCCCGTTTTTTGTTCCGATGATCGCGTTTTTCTCTGACTTGTTTTTGAATAATGTCAAGATGAAATACAAACACGCGGCTTTGATAATTTTGTTTTGCGTGGCTTTTTCTGAAGGGCTTGCCAGATTGGGTTTTTATGTTTTTTTCACATTCGATTCTGCCACGCCTATAAGGGCTGCCGGGAGGATAATTGATGAAAATACAAGAGACGGCGACACTATAATCACTCTTGGAGCGCGTGCGGATATATACCCCTTCACTCAAAGAGTGCCCGCTTCAAGATTTATTTTTCAAAGCGAGGCTTTTGACAATATACCCGGCGCAAGGGAAGAATTTGTTTCCGGCATTTTGAATGACCGGCCTAAAATTATCGCTTTTTTGCTGGATGAAAACGGAGCGGCTTATATGGTAAACCACTGGTGGCACGGGGAAATATTCGCCATGTTGGAAACCGATTACAGGCTTTTGGAAGACAACGGCCGCGTAAGAATTTTTATAAGGATTGAATAGGTTTGCGCGTTATGTTGGATTGCAAATAAAAAACATGAATCTTGATAAAATACTTTCAAATAAACGCGCCCTTTATGCAGGCCTTGCGCTTGTCGCATTTTCGCTTGTGTATACGTCCACGCTGAACCCGCTCTTAAACCGGGTAATGCATATCGACACGACCGTTTATATGTCAATCACGCAAGGGCTTTCCCAGGGGCTTGTATTGTACAGAGACCTTGCGGATAACAAGGGGCCGCTGTTGTATTTTATGAGCCTGCCCGGTTTTCGCCTTGCCGGGTTGACAGGCGTGTGGATCGGGCAGTTTGTTTTTATGTACGTTTCGCTTTTTTTCATGTACAAAACGGCGCTTTTGTTCGCCGGCGCGAAAACGGCGTTTCTAACCGTGGCCTTTACATCCCTTGCAATGCATCCGTTTTATGTAGTTCATGCAGGCGTGGAAGAATACGCGCTGCCTTTTCTGGCCGCCTCTCTTTACATTTTTACAAAGCATTATCTCAGCGGCAAAGGGACAGCTTTTTGGGAAATAGTTGTTTTGGGTTTTTCTTTCGCATGGGCTATCATGCTGCGCCTTAATATGTTCCCGCTTTGGGCCGGCTTTTGTCTTGTAATCGTTATCGAAGCCGCCGCAAAAAAAAACTTTGCCGAAATATTCAAATATATCGGCGCTTTTATCCTTGGAACGCTTGCCGTTCTTTTTCCCGTTTTTTTGTATTTATGGAGAAGCGACATATTAGTAGATTTTTACTACAATGTTATTCTGGGCAGCACCGAAAGGGGATTCTTGCTTTCCCTGCAAAGTTTTGTCCATAATTTCTACGCCATTATTAACAGAAGTTTTTCGTTTATCCCCCTTTGCATCGCCATAGCTTGGGTTTTTATAAAATACAAAGGGATAAGCAACTTTTATTTTGCCGGCTTTATTTTGTCGTATTTTCTCAGCGTTCTTTTTCTTTCTTTTGCGCCCGGCGGGGAAAATTGGAATTTGATTTTAATCCCCTTTTTCGTTCCCGTTATCGCTTTTTTGTCAGATTCGTTTTTGAACAGTTTCAAAACAAAATACAAACACGCGGCTTTGATACTTGTATTTTGCATAACTTTTTCAGAAGGGGTTGTCAGAATGGGATTTTATTTTTTTTTCCCGATTGATTCTGGTATCCCCTACAGAAACGCCGGGAGAATTATCGATGAAAATACGACTCCTTACGATACAATGATAAGCCTTGGATGGGGGGCAAACATATATCCCTTTGCGAACAGACGGCCCGCTTCAAGGTTCCTTTTCCAAAATGAGCCTGATGGTTACAGGCCTGGCGCTTTCGATCATATGCCGGACGCTAGGGGGGAATTCATTGCGGCCATCTTAAACAACCCGCCAAAAATAATCGTCTTTTTGGTAAATGCCAACGGACAGGCCTACCAGCTTCACCCCTCATGGCACGCGCCGATTCTTGGCATGATGGAAACACACTACAGGCTTTTGTACGGCGACCACCGCGTAAGAATTTTTATAAGGGAAGATGCCGAAACAGACACGGCAGAATTTGCAAATTCTAGAATTTGACGCATCGGAGTAACAGTGCTCCCCCTGCATCTTGCACTGCGGCTTCAACGGCCTTGAATATTGCAAGAAGATGTGTTATATTTTAATAAAGCCAAGAAGATTGGAGGTTTGATTATGTTCGCTATTAAAGCAATTTACGATGGAAACGGTTTCAAATTTGAGGAACCTATCCCTGTAAAAGGAAAATACGAGGTCATTATTGCATTTACAAAGCCGATAGAAAAAACTCAAGAAAAAATCTTAGAGTATTTTAACACTTGGGATGAAGACGATGTAAATTCTGTAGCAGAAATAATGAATGAACGAGGCAATTTATTTTAAATTGGTTGGAATGAACCATTGAAACAATCATGAAAACACTAATCATAATCATAACATACAACGAGATAGAAAACATCCCGTTGTTAATTCCTCAGTTGTTTGAAACAATACCGCCCAACGTGGATGTCCTTGTTGTCGATGACAGCTCGCCGGACGGGACAGGTGCCGCCGTGGAAGAGCTTGCGAAAAAATACCCAGGGCGTTTGCATTTGTTTACAAGGCCGGTGAAAGAAGGAACGGCGAAGGCCTATCTTGCCGGCTTTCGCTGGGGCATGGAAAAAAACTATGACGCTTATTTGCAGTTTGACGGGGATTTTTCGCATAACCCGAAATATATCGCGGCAATGCTCGAAGAAATAAAAACGCACGATGTCGTTGTAGGATCGCGTTATATAAAAGGCGGGCACATAGAAGACTGGACATTGCAGAGAAAAATAATCTCAAGAGGCGGCTCTCTTTATTCGCGCATTATTTTATCCTGCCCGGTAAAAGATTTAACAGGCGGCTACAATATGTGGCGCAAAACGGCCCTTGAAAAAATAAACCTTGACGGTATCATCTCTAAAAGTTATTCTCTGCAAATAGAGCTTAAATACAAGGCCTTTTGCGCCGGCTGTTCCATAAAGGAAGTTCCCATAACGTTTACCGACAGGGAGCGCGGCGTTTCAAAAATTTCTAATAACACCCTGTTGGAAGCCCTTGTCAATGTCTGGAAAATAAAAAAGAACGTCAACATTGACGGCGCGATAGATCAGTTTTTGAAATTCGCGGCAACCGGCGGGCTTGGCGCTGTTTTGAACCTTTTAATATTTTTCCTAAGCGTGGATGTGGCCGGCCTTCCGCCTGTCCCAGTGAGCGTCGCTTTGTTTTTGCTGATCGGCTTACAAAATTATATCATAAACCACAAATGGTCGTTCAAGCAGAACACGGGAGGCGAGCCTTTGTCGTTTAAAAAATGGTTTATGTTCATGTGCGGTGCGCTTGTCGGCTATCTGGCAAATGTCTCCGCAATGAGCTTCATGCTTTGGCAGTTCGAACTGCCTTGGAAAACAATAGCGCAGGCCTCAGGCATAGCCGTGGGAATGTTCATAAACTTCGCTGTTTCTAGAACGATTGTTTTCAGAAAAAAAAGCGACAGCGCGGCCACAGCAACAGAAAAGAAGGAGAAACAATGAAGCCGCTAATAACCGACATAGGCGGGGTGGCAGGCTCCTGTTTGGCCGTGTTTTCAGAGCCGCTTTACACAATAGAAACAGACTTAACTGCGCAAGAGATTGCGATGATAGACGAAGGCATGGCGGAGTATCGGAAAAATCCGTCAAGTTTCGTTCCGCTTGAAAACTTAGGGAAACGCTGATTAACTCGAAGCTAATCAGCGTTTCCCTCTGCATTTGCTCATTTCATTGCGCAAATGCGGTTAAGAACACTGATTAAATCCTCGATGGGATTTAATCAGTGCTTCCTTAAAATAGCCGTTGGGCGGACGGCGCGGCTACAGCAACAGAGGAGAAGAAGAAACAATGACTTCGCTAATAACCGGCATAGGCGGAATGGTAGGCTCGCATTTGGCCGAGCTTCTTTTGAAAAACGGAGACAAGGTCGTAGGAATATATTACAACTCGACGGTAAACTTGGAAGAAGCACTGGAAAAAGCGACACTGGACTCGCTTGTTTTAATCGAATGCGATGTAAGGTATTTTAACTCCGTTTATGCGGCAATATTGCAGAACCTTCCAGAGCGAATATTTCATTTGGCGGCTCAAAGTTTGCCGGCCGCCTCGCTGTTAAAGCCGCAGGAAACCTTTGACATAAATTGCGGCGGCACAATAAATGTTTTTGAATCGATAAAAATGATACGAAAACAATTGCCGCATTACAACCCAAAAGTTGTTGTAGCCGCATCCAGTGCCCAGTACGGCGCGTCTCTTACGCCGGAAAACACCCCCATAAAGGAAGACGCGCCGCTTTTGCCGCTACACCCATACGGGGCAAGCAAGGTAGCGCAGGACTTGCTTACATTTCAATACTATAAAAGCGATCACCTTGCCGGCATCCGCGCACGCATATTTAACACAACAGGCCCCAGAAAGACAAACGATGTTTGTTCAGATTTCACCAAACGCGCGGTGGAAATAGAGCGGGGGAAAAGCGAAAAACTTCTTGTGGGCAACATAACGACAAAAAGAGCGATAACGGATGTTAGGGATTTAGTCATCGCATTGAAACTGCTTTCGGAAAAAGGTGAGCCGGGCGAGGTTTACAATATATCCGGCGAGAAGGTTTACGAAGTACGTGAAATCATCGAACTTATAAAGAAAAACTCAAGCGCAAAGATTGAGATCGAAGAAGACCCGCGCCTTTTAAGGCCGACAGACGAGCCTGTAATTTTCGGGGACTCTGCAAAGTTAAAAAAACTTACGCAGTGGCGGCAAGAGTACCCTATAGAACAAACGATAGCGGATATGTTAGAATACTGGAGAAAGCGATAAGCCGGCAGGCTTGTTAAGGAGAAGCCAATGGTAATAAGATCGAAAGCGCCGCTGCGGCTGGGGCTTGCAGGCGGCGATAAAGCCAATATCGATAAAACCCATATAGGCATTATCAGCATGAAGGAACGTGCCGCGATACTCGGCGGCAGCCTAAAAATTATCAGCGCACCGGAGGAAGCGCATTGGTGCGCCTTGAAATTCCGCTGTTTTAGTGTTATGTTTATAACATGAGCGATAAACAAACTGGACAACCGGCAATTCCGCCATATTTACTGTGGTCTTTTGATAAAAAAAAGGTATGTCCGCTACGGATGTATAAAACCATTATTGAGCAGGTTTTGGAGCGTGGATCCATTAAAGATATAGCGGAAATTATCAGGTTTTATGGTCTTGATAAAGTACAAGATGTGGCACTGCGGATTAAGGTATTAAATCCGAAAAAAGTTAATTTATTGTCACTTATATGGGATATTCCCCGGGAACAATTCAATGCTTGGAATACAAGAGATTGGGAAAAGATATATGGCGGATTTCTTGGTAAAAGAAACAGTTTCGGATGACCTTATTGAAGTAGCCGGAAAACTGTGTGAAATTCCCAGTTTAAAGGAATTCAATATAGTAGGCGGAACGGCTCTTGCTTTGCAGATTGGACATAGGAAGTCCATAGATATTGATATGTTTTATAATTCATTGGAAATATCTGTAGATTTTGCCTCAATTTTAGATGATTGCAGGGATACATTTAAAAAAATTGAGGTCGTTTCAATTTATGAAAACAGAGCTTTGATAACCAATATAGAAAATATTAAAGTAGACATAGCTGTTCAAAGAAATTCAATAATGCTGGATAAACCAATAGTTATCAAAGGTTTACGGTTAGCATCCATAAGAGATATAGCGGCCATGAAAATAATGGCAGTGGCAACAACCAGTAATAGAATTAAAGATTATGTAGATATTTATTATTTATTAAAGCAGTTTTCTTTGGAGTCTTTGTTAGATTTATACCTTGAAAAATATAACGCCGATAATGTTCAAACAGCATTGGAAAATTTACCATATTTTTATGATGTGTCGCAGGACGAATTTGAAGCCTTGGATTTTATGGATACTGCCCCGTCATTAAAAGAGATGTGCAGCGTTCTAGCTTGCGAAGTAAAAAAATATTCTAAAAAGATTATGAAGCAGGATGTTTAAGGAATGGAAATACTGTTAAGGCAACCTCCAACTCTTTATACTGTAGCAGTTACGAGTTTGCGGTTTTCTCTAAAGGGTACGTCGTACCACCGGTACGCAACCTCTAAAAAATGTCAAACAGGTTTTTGTTAGCTGCTCTTTTCGATGTCTGGAAAATAAAAAAATTGCAAAAAAGCAGATGCGTTGCAACACGCAGTAAATTTGCGATAAAAGGAGAAGCCAATGGTAATAAGATCGAAAGCACCGCTGCGGCTGGGGCTTGCAGGCGGAGGCAGCGACATTGCCGCTTATTACAATTTGCATGGCGGCTATGTATTAAATGTTACGATAGATATGTACGCCTACTGCACGATAGAAGTCGGCGGCAGTCCCGGAAAAATCGAATTTGTCGCCGCCGACCTTGACATAAAAGAAGAGCATGATACTGCGGAAAAACTCCCTGTTTCAAGCTCCCTGCCGCTCCATGCCGGCACTTACAATAGCATTGTAAGCAACTTTGTCAAAAAGCCGCTTTCATTCAAAATGACGACATACTCCGACGCGCCGGCAGGCTCCGGGCTGGGGTCTTCTTCTACAATGGTTGTGGCTATGATAAAAGCCTATGAAGAATGGCTGAACCTGCCGTTAGGCGAATACGACATTTCCGCGCTCGCCTGCAAGATCGAACGGGAGGATTTAAGCCTTGCCGGTGGCAAACAGGATCAATATGCGGCAACCTTCGGCGGCTTTAACTTTATGGAATTTTACGACAACGAGCGCGTGATCGTAAACCCGCTTCGTCTGAAGAAATGGATACGCAACGAGCTTGAAAGCTCTCTTGTTTTATACTATACCGGCGTTTCAAGGGAAAGCGCAAACATAATAAAAGAGCAAATCCGGCACGCCGAAAAAGGCGATGCAAAAAACATTGAAAGTATGCACGAGGTTAAACAGCAGGCCGTCTTTATGAAAGAAGCCATACTGAAGGGCGACTTCGAGATGTTTTCCTCCTGCCTTGAAAAAGGCTGGCTTGCAAAGAAAAACTCGGCGGCTTCAATTTCAAACGCTTTTTTGGACGGCCTGTATCAGTACGCAATTGACAACGGGGCGAAATCGGCAAAAATTTCTGGCGCGGGCGGCGGCGGCTTTATGATGATTTATTGCGACCCCTGCCTTCGCGTAAAACTTATACGCGCTCTTAACGAGCATCCGCAGACGGGAAAAACGGGAACAGTTTTAACGACAAGCTTTACAGAAAGGGGAACACAGGCATGGACTATTTACAGCAACTAACCGGCCGCTACCCGGCCTTGGCCGGCTGCACGGCGGACATTGAAAAGGCCTTCGCCGTTATGGTGAAATGTTTTTCCGGCGGCGGCAAACTGCTTGTCGCCGGCAACGGCGGCAGTGCGGCGGACGCTCAGCATATTGTAGGCGAGCTTATGAAAAGTTTCGTAAAAAAAAGACCCCCGCCAAAGGATTTTCTCTTGGAACTTGAGAAAATTGACGCATCTATAGCCGAAAACTTGAGCGCGCGCCTGCAAAGCGGGCTTTCGGCCATAGCGTTATCTGAACATTCTGCCCTTAACACAGCCCTTATAAACGATATTGACGGGAGTATCACCTTTGCCCAGCAGGTTTTAGGGTACGGCAAGGAAGGGGATGTGTTTATGGGGCTTTCGACCTCGGGGAATGCGAAAAACGTGATATACGCGGCGGCGGTGGCAAAGGCAAAAAAAATGCCTGTAATCGCCCTTACCGGCGGTGGGGGAGGGGGGCTTAGACGCTTGGCGGATGTCGCTATAATTGTGCCGGAGACGGAAACATATAAAATCCAGGAGCTTCACCTGCCGGTTTACCACTGCCTGTGCCTTATGTTGGAGGATTATTTTTTCCAATGAAAACAGTCATAATGGCCGGCGGCAAGGGAACCCGCATAGCCTCTGTAGCGTCAGACATTCCCAAGGCGATGATCCCTGTTTGCGGCAAGCCGATCTTGGAACACCAGATCGGCGTTTTGAAAAAAAACGGATTTACCGACATCATAATCGTTACGGGACATCTTGGCCGGCATATAAAAAATTATTTCGGCGACGGGCGCAGCTTCGGTTGCAACATTTCTTATTTTAGCGAAATACAGCCGCTGGGTACGGCCGGCTCTCTTTACAAGCTGGAAGAGCTTGCCGAAGATTTTATTTTATTGAACGGCGACATAATTTTTGACGCGGACTTGCAGCGCATGGCGGCCTTCCATAAAAACAAAAAAGCCGCCGCTACGCTTGCAGTTCACCCGAACAACCACCCTTTCGACAGTGCGCTTATCTTTTGCGATGCCGGCGGTGTCGTAAGAAAATGGCTTAACAAGGAAGATGAAAGATCGTATTACAAAAACCTTGTAAACTCCGGGCTTCACATTATTTCCCCGGAGCTTTTGCGACTTTGTCCGCAGGCAAAAGAAAAGGTCGATCTTGACCGCGATATTTTAAAGCCCTTTATACCCAGCGGGAAAATTTTCGCATACATTACCCCAGAGTACATCAAAGATATGGGCACCCCCGATCGTTACGCGCAAGTTTGCTCCGATATTGAAAAAGGCATTGTCGCCGGAAAAAACCTAAAAGTAAAACAAAAGGCTGTTTTTCTGGACAGGGATGGCACGATAAACAAACTCAAGGGCTTTATTAAAAAGCCCGATGACTTTGAACTTATCGAAGACGTGGCGCAGGCGATAAAAAAAATCAACTCGCTTGGCTTTTTGGCGGTTGTAATAACAAACCAGCCGGTAATCGCAAGGGGCGAGGCGGATTTTGAAACATTGGATTTAATCCACAGAAAAATGGAAACAGAGCTTGGAAAAGAGGGCGCGTATGTGGACGACATTTATTTTTGCCCGCACCACCCCGACCGAGGCTTTCCCGGAGAGAACGCCCAGTACAAAACAGACTGCCCCTGCCGCAAGCCCAAGCCGGGGATGATTCTGGCCGCCGCAGAAAAATACAACATAGATATTTCAAAATCGTACATGGCCGGCGACGACAAGCGGGATGTGCAGGCCGGGATAAACGCCGGCTGCACAAGTGTTTTTCTAAGCGACAAAAGCGAAGAGGCCGAAAACATAAAAGAAAACTGTCCACAAGAGAATGTTTTGTTTTACCCTTCCTTGAACGAATTCGCGGACTTTCTGCTGGAGCAAGAGGGCGGGGCAGGGGCACCCGGCGCGAATGAAAATCGCTATTGACTGCCGCCATATTTCCTCAAGCGGGGTGGGCGTTTATCTTCAAGGCATACTGCCTGTTTTTTTGGGCACATCCAATTTTTTTTATCTGTTAGGCGATTTGGAAAAACTAACGGCCGCAGCCGGCGGACGCGAAAACGCTAAAATAATCGAGTGCGGTGTAAAACCATTTTCTTTTGCCGAAATGTTTTTTTTCCCAAAAGAAATTTTGAAGGCGGCCAACTCCTGCGACCTTTTCTTTTCGCCTTTTTTCAACGTGCCGCCCGGCATTAAGATTCCTGTTTACACGACAATACACGACATTATTTTCCCCGATATGCCGCATTTGGTTTCAAAGCCCGGACTTATTGCGCGTAACTTTTTTTACAAAAGGGCGCATCGCCTATCCAGTAAAATATTTACCGTGTCTGAATTTTCCAAGTCCAGAATTTTGCATCACTTGGGGGGCGGTAAACCGGTCATTGTTACCCATTCTGCTATACAGGAAAAAATCCTAAACTACAGCGCGAATGCGGCAGCCGGGCGGGCGCAAAAAACAGAAACAATTGTTTTTGCGGGAAACGTAAAAAAACACAAGGGGCTTGACCTTCTTTTGCAGGCCTTTGCCCTTCTAAAAAACGAAGGCGCGCCCCACAAACTTGTCATAATAGGGGAGAGCGGCAACTTCCGCTCTTCGCATAACGCGGCATTGTCCAAAGCCGTGGCCTTGGCCAACGGCTCATCCGCTGGCGATGTTTTTTTTACCGGTGCTGTCTCTGACGAACAGCTTATGGAGCATATTTCAAGCGCGGCTCTTCTGGTGCAGCCTTCCCTGTATGAAGGCTTTTGCCTGCCTCCCTTGGAGGCTCTTGTTTTGGGAACCAGGGCTTTAATCTCTGACATTCCGGTATTGAGGGAAATCTACGGCGGCTTTCCCGTTGAGTTTTTCAAAGCCGGCGATACCGCCGATTTGAAAGAGAAAATGTCCGAGCTTCTTTCGCAAAAAGAAGCCCCGCCGCCGCTTGCCGACGAGTTTCGCCTGAAATACACCTTTGAAAAAACCGCATCCAAGATACTCGCCGGCTTTTAACACTCTCAAACAGCGCGTTACCCTTGTTTTGCAACAAGGGTAACATCCCTTAAAAAGGGCTAAAATCTTGGCGCAACAGCGTGAACGCGCAAAAAATAGATTTTTAAGGAAGGTATGACGATGAATGAAGAGCAGAAAAAAATGAGGCCGGCAAAGACCGGGCAGTTATTGCCTGGGATTTTTGCCCTGAACAACGAGTTTGTAAGCTTTTTTCTTATGAAAGGGGTATCCGGCTATGTCGCAATCGACTCGGGGGCGGACAACGATCAGACGGAAAGCGCCCTTGCCGAGCTTGGAATAACAAAAGACAGCGTAAAGGCCGTTCTTTTAACCCACGATCACGGCGATCATACGGAGGGCTTGGAACTTTTCGAGGGCGCGAAGGTGTACGCCGTAAACACAGCGGCCGCCGGCAAAAACCCCAGCCAAAAAATAGCCAGCGGCGAGAGCTTAGATGTAGACGGGCTTAAGGTTGAGGTTATTGCATCCGTGGGACACAAAGCGGATTCTGTCTGCTTTTTGATCAGCGGCCAATACCTCTTTGTAGGCGACAACATGAGCATAAAAGACGGGAAGGCCGATTTGTTTAACTCCGTTTACAACCGCTCCGACGAACAACAGCAAAAAGACATACAGGAGCTAGCCAAAGTGCCGGGCGTTACCCACGTTTTTACATCGCATTACGGCTTTGCCGACAGGTCGGTTTTCGGCTAAACCTTAACGCAAAAACAGTGAGCCTCCGTAAAGTGTCGCGTAACGCGCCACGACGGAGGCTCCTTCTCCCGCAACATGAGTTTAATCAAGGCGGACTTGCACGGGCTTGTATAGCCCTGCGTCTGGGTATTTGGGCTTGAACTCTTGCAACTGCTCTTCGGTTTGAACCGGGCAGTCGGCGAAATCCTTTGTCTTGAAGTTTTGCAACTCCGCTATGCGTTCATCGCTCATAACTGTATATTTGCTTTCGATAGTTTTCATCGTAACGCTCCTTTTCAGGCGGCTGTGCCAGCCGGGCGGACAGTATTCTTGTACGGTTCGCCCGGTCTGTATAGGAAATAAAAAAGTAGATGCGCCGGTCAAAGGATGCGATGCCTTTCCAGCGCGTCTCGTCCATTGTGGAGTTTTCGCGGTCATAAGCTTCAAGAAAAAACGGGTCGTCAAATACGGCCAATATTTCCTCAAAATAAAAGCCGTGGTTTTCCTTGTTTACAGTGTTCTTGCGCTGATCCCATTCAAAACGGCCGTCGAAACTTATTACCGTCCCCATAAATATAAGAATACATAGATTTTTGCAGTCTGTCAAGGGGTTATTTCACGACAAACGCATGAAAGGCCAGTGGCTGTGAAATTACTCCCCATTAAACCCACACAAAGGCACTAAGACACAAAGGCACAAAGCACTGATTAGAAAGCCCTGCTTCATTCCTACTTCTTCCTTCCGCTTTTATGTTCGATAATGATGCAAAAGAAAGGCGCGGGCTTACTGTAGCTCAATCCTAACCTTTGTGCCTTAGTGTCTTTGTGCCTCCGTGTGATTAAAATGGGAGTAAATTCCGAGGCTCGAGCATTCATGCGTTTGTCGTGGTAAAATGCCCCCGGCGCTATTTTGGCCCGAAAAATGCGGTAAAGTTTTGCCTAAAGTCAACTTGAGGCTCTTCCCCAGCGCACATTAGATAAGCGGCCTTTTCGTAGATGCTTTTTACATTTGCGGGCGTTGTCTCCGCTTCGTTGTACCTTATGCACAAATTCAGCCGGCCGTTTGCCGTAAGAGCGCCCACCGTAAGAAAGTTCGCAGGAAAAGCCGGGCAGATAAACTGCAAGTCGGAAACATTAAAGCCAGAATAACCGTCAAAAACGTGCCGGCCAAGATTAGACACCCCCAAAGCCTTGTCCTCGATTTTTTCCCCGATAAAATGCGCGATTTGCTTGGCCACCGGGTGATCGACACCACTGTAGTCGCCGACACCACCGCCGTAAGCGGCAGGAATTACCCATTCCAAAAGGTCTTTGTCAAACTCGTTCAAAAAGTGAACAAGCGCGTGCCGTGTTTTTACGTTAGACAACTGCTCCCTTGCAAGATTGGCCGCCTCCTTCGCGTTTTGTGAAAAATCCTTTTCCGTATCAAAACTTACGTTAGCCGAAATGCCCGTAACATAATTGCCCATGCAAAAAGCCGGATCCGACACAAGCTCGCCGCGCAAATTTGCGGCTATGCCAAGACGGATTTCGCTTTTCCCGGCAATATCGGCGGCGGCAAAGGCGAAGGCCGAAGCGAGCAGTTCGTTTACCGTAAGCCCCCATTCCTTGCTTTTTTCGATCAGCCTTTCAAAGTCGCCGCCGTGAATCGAGCGGACATAAAGTTTCGGTGCAAAGGCGGCGTTGTACTGCCTGAAAAACTCAAGATAGCCCGCCTTGGAAAAAACCTCGCGCGAGCTGCGCCACTGTTCGTTAAGCCCCCTTGCAAAATCCTGCGCGTCCGAGTCCAAAAGCTCAGTGTGTTTGAAATACCGATCCTGCGCTTCAAAAGGCGGCACCTGCGGCGTACCTGCCGGCTGTCCGTCCAGCGCAAGAAGAAAATCCCTTGCCAAGTTCAAAAAGCCGATACCGTCCCCCAGGACATGATGCCCCAGAATGATAATCTCTGTGTTTTTCCCTGAGATTGCGCATAACCTTACAAGCGCGCCTTTTGAAAAATCAAAGGGAGCGTTATCCGCGCCTTCAAACCACGTTATCCAGCCGGCCTCGGCGGCGCTGTAATACTCGATCTCAAGGGCTGTCTTTCTTTTTGCAAGCCAGACGCCGCCGGCCTTGTCCCTTTCGACAAAACTGTTCAAAAAGGGATGCCTTTTGCAAAGCTCGCCGGCCGCCTGTTCGATTTCTTCCTTGGAGAAGCCCCGGTCAAGCAAAATCCTGAAGCCCACGTTGGCACCGGGGGAGCTTAAAAACAGCCTTTCATTTTCCAGCGGATATTTTTTTATCGCAGCCATCGCAGCCATCACCTAAACCACCGACGGCTCGCGGATAAGCTGGCCGGTCTTGTAGCGGTTCGCGCTGAAAAGCCCGACATCGATATCCGGCTTCTCCCCCGTGAGCTTTTGGGCAATTATCACCGCCGTTTTCGGGGCAACCATAAAACCGTGGCCGGAAAAACCGGCCACAGTGTAAAGCCCGGCCGCCCCTTCCATTTCGTCGATAATGGGGTTGCGGTCCGGACTCATGTCGTAAAGCCCCGCCCATTGGCGCACGATGCGGATGTTTTTCAGAACGGGCAAAACCCGTGTAACCGGCGTGGCGCAGTCTTCAAGGAACTGCCAGCTTGCCTCTTGGTTAAAGCTCACAGGCTCTGCCGGGTCGCCAATGCCCATGATAAAACTGCCGTGCGGGGTCTGCTGGCAGTAAAAGTGAAAATGAAAGGAAATCACCATAGGATTCTGAATGTGGTTTACAGGCTCGGTGATCAGAATCTGGTGGCGTTCAGGCAGTACCGGCACTTCCACGCCGGCCATCTTCGTTATCTCGCAGGCGTGCGGGCCTGTGGCGTTTATCACCGTGCCGGCCTGCACATAACCCTTGTCCGTTTCCACCCCTTGGATTTTTCCGCCGGCAACGCGAAGGCCTGTAACCGTGGTGTAAGTCGCAATCTCCGCCCCCAGCCTTTGCGCCGCCTTTGCGTAGGCGAAGGTGCAATGGAAGGGATCGGCATGGCCGTCCGTCTGGCAGAAGGTCGCCCCGTACAGCCCCTCGGTGTTAAGATGCGGCACAATTTCCCGCGCCCCCTTTGCGTCCAGCTTTTGAACCGGGATATCAAGGCTTCGCTGAAGCTCCACGTTTTTCTGGAACTGCGCCCATTCGCCCTCGGTGTAGGCGACAATCAGGTAGCCCCCTTGGTTAAGCCCGCAGCTTCCGCTGTAGCCGGTGTATTCCTCTAAATGCTCGAAAATGCGGATCGAGTCCCGCGCCAAAGTCGCGTTCAAAACCGTGCCCCACTGCTGGCGAATGCCCGCCCCGCAGCGGCCTGTGGCACCCGATGACAAGTATTCTTTTTCGATAATAAGAATATCCTTGCGGCCTCTTTTTGCAAGCTCGAAGGCCAGGGCGCAGCCGGTAATGCCGCCGCCGATTATCACTATGTCGTAGGCTTTTTTATTCACTTTGTTCCCCTTTTACGAAGTTGCCCAGTTTTACCGGCTTTACGGTGGGGCGGAAAACGGGCATGGGCATTTCTTCCATAGGTATCTTGTAATGGCGGGAAAGCTCCGCGGCGATAAGAGAGCGGCAGCACCGGCCTTGGCAGGGGCCCATCCCGGCTCTTGTAACCCTTTTTATTTCGTCTATCGTGCGGTATCCGTCGTTTATCGCCTTTTTAAGCTCGGACAGGGTGATGTCCTCGCAACGGCAGACTATCGTGTTATCATGTTCGCTCATTCTTAAAACCCCCTATTTTTACGCCGCGCACTTCCATTGCCAGCTCCTTGGGAACCGAAAGCCACAGGACGGTCGTCTTGTTTTTCGCGCCGCCAGAGGCCACCCTTACGACCTCGAACCAGCCGCGCTCTTCGCCCGCCCGGTCAAGAGCGCAGGCGAACTGCCCCTTCTCCGGGACAGGGACAAACTCGTAAGGCAGGCGCACGACAGAGTGCGTCTCGCTGTAGGAGCCGTCAACGACAAAGATTGCAAGCCCCGGGCACTGGGTTATGCACAGGCCGCAACCGTTGCACTTGTCAAAATCCAGCTTGGGAAGATCGTTGATGCCTGCGGCCTTTGTGATCGCGCCCGCCTTGCAAGCGTCCACGCAAGGGTTGCAGGGAATCTCCTGAAAGCATTCGATCACCGCAACCGGCCCCTTGGCGATCCGCGCCGCCGGCGGGCTTACCGCCGCCAGATCCTCTTTTCCCGGAATTCCAGTTTCTATTAGCATCAGGCACCCCCCGCTGAAAGTTTTTCCAGTTTTTCCACGCCCCTGCGGATGTCCGCCGCAACAGGGCCTGCACGCAATTCCTCAAGCTCGGCGATTGCCCGCTCTTGAAGAGCGGCGGCCGTGTCCTTCCCGTAGCCGAGGCTCAAGGCGGCCGACACGCCGGCAAGCCGCCCCTCGACCATTGCCGAAGACGCTTCCTCCACGCCAGAGACATCCCCGGCGACATACACGTCGGGGTTTGTCGTGGCAAGATAGCGGTCGATTACAGGCACATGGCCGGAAAGCTCGCTGATGTATGCCATTTTGCAACCCGCCTGCGAACAAAGCTCGGTAAGAGGAGAAAGGCCGACGGCAAGGCAGATCGTGTCGCACTTGATGTCTTCCTCCGAGCCGGCCACGGGCTGTTTTTTGTCATCAACCTTGTAGATGACAGCCCCTTCAACCTTGCCATTTCCGTAGGCTTCCTTTATCGTGTAGCGTGTGCGCACCGGGATTCCAAGCCGCCGTATCTTAGAGGCGTGCACCAGATACCCGCCGATCTGCGGCGATCGCCTTACGACGGCCGCCACTTCCACGCCCGCCTGTGCAAGCTGATACGAGACGATAAGCCCGATGTTGCTGGCTCCCAGCATGAGCACGCGCTTTCCGGGAACCACCCCCGACACGTTCATGAGGGTCTGCACCGCGCCGGCCCCGTAAATGCCCGGAAGATCGTTGCCGGGGAAAAGCAGGAAGTTTTCCGCCGCCCCCGTGGCGATTATTATTTTGCGCGGCTTTATCTTGATTATCTCCCCGTCGCCACGGCCGGGAAACATACGCTCGGCCAAAACGACCCCGTCCTCGTAAATGCCGATTACCGTGGTCTGGGGCATTATCTCGATTTTCGGGTCGCCCGCAGCCTCGCTCACAAGGAACTCGCCGATTGCGTTGCCCCTGTCCCCGGCGTACTGCGCCTTGGAGCCGAAAAATTTGTGGGTCTGTTTTACAAGCTGGCCGCCAGGAATCTCGTCCCTTTCGCAAACGGCGACCTGCGCACCCTGGGCGGCGGCGGCTTTGGCGGCGCAAAGCCCTGCGGGGCCGGCGCCTACGATTAGTATTTCTGTATTTTTCATTTCAGATCGCCCTTCCCCTTTTGTGTTTCCACCTTCATTCCCGGCCTTACCTTGACCACGCAGGCGCGGATGTTTGGCTGCCCGTCCACCACCATAAGGCAGGAGGAGCAGTTGCCGATGGCGCAGAAAAGCCCCCGGTGTCTGTGCAGGGTCTGGCTTTTGCCAAGCTCCTTGACCCCGGCGGCATGAAGGGCGGCCGCGATTGTCTCGCTGGCATAGGCTTCGATTTCCCGCCCGTCAAATGAAAAAACAGTTTTTTCCCCGCGCTCGAAATTCAAAACAGGATGTTGCTCTATTCGCACCCTCGTCCTCCTTAAAAATGACAGTTTATGGGACGCCCCAAGGCAGCGCGCCCCGGATAATACGCTTTCATTGTACCGTTTGGCGACGATTTTGTCAATAGCGCTTTTGGATAAAGATCACGCCAAAGCACAAAGGCACCATCGAAATATCTCACACAAAGGCACAAAGACACGAAGGCACAAAGGGAGGAAGAGAAGATGGGATGCGCGAGGCAACAAAAATTCTGATTTTTATCCGCTTGCGGCCGGCAGACAGCAAGCGGACAGAAAGCGGCACCCGCTGTCATCGCCCTTCTTCCTCTTCCCTTTGTGCCTTTGTGCCTTCGTGCCTTTGTGTGAACCTATTCCGAATCGAGCCTGCTCCAAGCGTGTCTTGGTGTGAGCTTATTCCGAATCGAGCCTTGGCGTGAGGTTTCTTCTTAAAATCCCCGGCAGAAGCTGCAAAATGGCTCTTGTAAAAAGCGCGGAAATCAGGTATATTATTAGTTAGTCATGATGCGGAAAGTGTTTTATGCCGGCGGCCTTAAATTTTCATGCAAGCGTTGTTCCGTTTGCTGCAGGCACGAAAGCGGCTATGTTTTTTTATCTCAACCAGACCTCCAGAGGATGGCAGGCCGGCTAAAAATGGACAGCCGCGCCTTTGTCAAAACCTTCTGTCGCTGGGGCATAAAAGAGGGGCGGCAGTGCCTTGCCCTTGAAGAAAAAGCCAACTTCGACTGCATCTTTTGGGATGCCGGCTGTTCCGTTTATGATGCGCGGCCGCTGCAGTGCAGAGCCTACCCCTTCTGGCAAAGCGTGCTGGAAAGCCCGGCCGCATGGGAGGCGGCCGCAGGGGACTGTCCGGGCATGAACTGCGGCGAATTGCACGGCGCGGATAAAATTTTTTCGTACTTAAAACTGCAGGGAGAGCAGGAGTTTATCGAAAAACAAGACTATAATCAGCATTCGCAAGGCGCCAGGGAGGCATAAATGCGTATTCATTTTTGGGGGGTGCGCGGCTCCATACCGGTAGTCAAAAGCTCTTCGCAGATAAAAAGCAAGATTTCGGCAATTCTGGAACAACTCACCGTTGAAGACCTAAAAGATGTCGAAAGCAAGGAGCGTTTTCTTGCCGGCCTTCCCCCTTGGCTTTTCGGAGCTGTCGGCGGCAACACGCCCTGCGTAAGCGTCTTGTTCGAAGACACGGGAACCTGCATTGTTTTTGACTGCGGATCAGGCCTGCGCGAGCTTGGCAACCATGCGGCAGAAGTTTTTTCGCCGTCTCCCAAACAGTTCCACATTTTTCTGTCCCATTTTCATTGGGACCACTTGCAGGGACTGCCCTTTTTCGGCCCCCTTTACGACCCCTCGGTAAAGCTGGATTTTTACTCCCCAAAAACCCAGCTTGAAAAGGCTCTCAATACCCAGATGGGCGCACCTTTTTTCCCGGTCAACTTTAACAAGACAGGATCGGCGAAAACCTTCAATCTGATTAAGGCTCCCCTCGAAATTGACGGGCGGCAGATCAGCTTCAAAAAACTGAACCATCCGGGCGACTCTTTTGCGTACTGCATAAGCGAAAAGGGCAAACGGTTCATCTACGCCACCGATGTCGAGCTTACCGCCCCGGACTTCATGAAAACGCGCGACAATTCGGCCTTTTTCCAAGACGCCGACATGATAGTGCTTGACTGCCAGTACACAATGGGCGAAGCTATAACAAAGTACAACTGGGGGCACAGTTCTTTCACGTCGGCTGTGGACTTTGCCGTAAACTGGGGGATCAAGCACATGGTGATGTTCCACCACGAGCCGCTTTACAACGACCGCAAGCTCTATGGAATTTTCCATTCTGCTCAGTGGTATCTTAAACGTATGGACATAAAGGGTCTTGAAATTTCGCTTGCCTGCGAAGGGAAGGAGTTAAATCTATGAAAAAAAATATGAAAAAAAACAAATCGCTTAAGCCGCTTGTCATTGCTCTGGCGTTGTTTGTAGGACTGGGCTTGCTTTTTGGCCTTTCGGCCTTGGGCGCGTTTATGCACTTCAACTCGCCGCCGCCGCTTTCCGGCGCGGCTTTGGCGCGCGGCGGGGACGCGCCGGTGTACATTTACGCAGGGCTTTCCGGCGTGGAGGCTGAGGACGACGGCCTTGGGATTAGGCGGATGCCGGGCGGCTTTTATGTGGATGTGCGCCCCGGCGAAAGCTCCCAGTCGGTCGGCCGCCGGCTGGAGGCTGCCGGGCTTATCCGCTCCAGCCGTTTCTGGGATTTGGCCGCCCGTTTGAGCGGCGACTTTATCCGCGCGGGAACCTTCTTTGTGGCCGCGCCTTCCAGCCAGCTTGAAATACGAAGCGTTCTTGTGGCCGGCAGGCAAGTCATGCTTCGGGTTACTATCCCGGAGGGCGCTACTATAAGAAGGGCGGCGATTATTCTGGAAGAGGCGGGCATTGTCCCTGCGGCCGACTTTATTCAGGCGGCGGCCGACCCGCAAATTCTGGCCTACTTTGACATTCCCAACGAAAGCATGGAAGGCTTCCTCTTTCCCGACACTTACCTTTTCCCCGCCGGCTATCCGGCAGAGCGGGTTGTGCGGGCTATGGCGGAAAACTTTTTCGCGCGTCTTTACGAAAACTTCCCCTCGGCGATGGGGCTTAGCCGGGAAGAGCTTAACCAAGTCGTGATTCTGGCTTCGATTGTCGAGCGCGAGTACCGCGTGCCCCAGGAGGCGGCTGTCATGGCGGGGGTTTTTGCCAACCGGCTGCGCATAGGGATGATGCTTCAGTCCTGCGCCACGGTCGAGTATGTCATTACCGAAATTTTAGGTTTGCCGCATCCGACGAGGCTTTTTTACAGGGATTTGGCGATTCCAAGCCCTTTCAACACTTATCTTGTGCGCGGCCTGCCGCCGGCTCCGATTTCCGCCCCTGGCGTTATTTCGCTTAATGCGGCTCTGTATCCGGCGGAAACCGAGTATCTTTTTTTCCGTCTGATCAACGCGCAGGTGGGGAACCATCATTTTTCAAGGACGCTTGACGAGCACAACAGGGCTGGCCCTCTTATCGCGGCCGGCCTTCTGTAGGGGGCTGCCGGCCACGACAAACGCATGAACGACACGAACCGGGGGTTTGACGATTATTTTATCGGAAGTATCTCACACTAAGGCACAAAGGCACAAAGTTTTGCTTAGAAAGTGCCTCTTAGTCCCTAGATTATCTCCTATTATGCTTTATTGTGAGGCAAAAGGAAGGCTCAAGTCTTATCATAATCCCTCCTTTGTGCCTTCGTGCCTTTGTGTGAGTTTAATTGGGAGTAATTTTACAACCACTGACCTTTCATGCCTTTGTAGGGGGCTGCCGGCCGGCCTTGGTTTAAGGCTTGCCGGCGGCTTTTTTTGCGGGGGTTTTCCCCGAATCTAAATGAGTTATATTGCAAAATCCTGCATCAAAGAAATTACCGACCGCATGGACGCGGCCGCCCTTGTCCAAGACTATATCGCTTTGGAAAAGAGGGGCGGGCGTTTTTGGGGGCGTTGCCCCTTCCATGCCGGCGGGCGGGAAAAGACCCCTTCTCTTAAAATTGACCCCGACTTAAAGAGCTACTATTGCTTTGCCTGCGGAGCCGGCGGCGGGCTTGTAAACTTCGTTATGGAAATGGACGGCCTCTCTTATCCAGAGGCGCTTAAATCCCTGGCCGCAAGGCTGGGGGTGGAGGTGGTTTACGAGGGGGGGGGCGGCTCTGACGAGCTTGAAAGCGGGCGTTTCAAGCGGGAAAAGGAGCTTTTGGAGCTTTACGCTCGCACGGCCGGAACTTTTTCGCATTTTTTGCTTAAAAAAGAGGAAGGGGGGGGCGCTTTTCATTATATTAAAGAAAGGGGGATTTCTGGCGAAATGATTGAGCGTTTCCGTCTTGGCTTCGCGCCGCAGGATGCGGGGTTTTTGTACGGTTTTTTGCAAAAAAAGGGTTACTCGCGGGATTTTCTTGACGCATCGGGTTTGTTCGCGCGAGATCGCAGGGGGTTTCCTTTGTTCCGGGGGCGGCTTATGTTTCCTATTTCAGACAGGCAGGGCAGGGTGGTGGCTTTCGGCGGGCGGGTTTTGTCCGACGGCGGGGGCGTTCGCGGTAGCGCGCCCAAGTACATCAATTCCCCGGAAACCGATATTTACAAGAAGGGGGATGTGCTTTACGCTTTCGATCTTGCCTTGCCGGAGGTAAGGCGTACGAAAACGGTCTGTATTGCCGAGGGTTATCTTGATGTGATTGCCCTGCACCAGGCGGGTGTTTCCAATGCGGTGGCTCCTTTGGGCACTGCTTTTTCCGAGGGGCAGGCGAGGCTTTTGCGGCGTTTTGCCGACAGTGTCGTGCTTCTTTTCGACTCGGATTCTGCCGGCGAAAGGGCGGCGTTCAACGCTATTGTTCTCTGCCGCAAGTATGGTTTTTCCTGTTCTGTCGGGGGGGCTTTGGCGGCGGCGGCGGGAAAGGATGTTTTTTTTGAAGTTGATGGTAAAGCGGCGGCGGTTAGCGGCCGACATTTAAACGATCCTGCAGAAATTTTGCAAAAATTTGGTTCCCACCTCTTGAATGTTTCCGTAAAAAATGTTATAGTTGATTTTGAGTACTTAATTTTTCGTGGCAGGTCTCTTTTTGACTGTTCTTCGCCGCACGGAAAAAGTTCGGCTCTGGCTTTTTTGTTTCCTTTTTTCGACGTTCTGGGGTCGGATGTGGAGCGCGAGGGTTGTATTGCCGCCGCCGCGGATTTTTTCGGGGCGGACAGGCTGGCCGCCCGCTCCGACTATTTGCGCCACCGGGCGGACGGGCCATCTGGCGGACGGCCGGGGGCTGGTAGCGACGGACAAGGGGCGACTGGGGGGCAGGGCGCGACGGGTGGCGACGGACAGGCTGTGGGCGGCAGGCTGGCGGCCGGGCGACCGGGAGCTGGCGGCGACGGGCTGGCGGCGGGCAGAGGG
>JGI24700J35501_10930898_pt1 | contig 36416 bp, 33 predicted proteins | sample TergutTh196P1_FD_35501 | JGI IMG/M metagenome (IMG submission 35501)
GTTTCGGGTTCTTCTATTAAAAATAAATTAATTTTTTTATCGGCTGTATTTTCAGCAAGGATATTATAAACAGAGTATGCTACAAGTTTCTTTCGCCCTTCACCCTGAGTTGGATATTCTCCTGTTTCGCCGTCCTTGTGAATATAAGGAACAATATTGGAGTAAAGAGAGCTTATTGCAAAGTCTGATTTTATAGAGATAGATATATTCTCCTCTCGCATTTTCTTATATGACGGTGTCAATTTGCCTTCAAAACTTTTAACTCCTGATAGTTTGGATATTTCAGCATTAATTTCTTCAACTTTCTTTTCGATTGCCGATTCTGCTACCCTATCCTCATCAATATGAGCTTTATCTTTTTTTACAAGAGTGCTTATATTTTTCTTAAAAAGGTTATTTAGGTCTATATAAGAATTGATATAGTAGACTTGGAAAATTAAATCAAGATCTACAAAACCACCGCTAGTTGACTTCATTTCAACCAACTTATTTTCATCGCAACCCCATTTAAGAATAATGTCGCCACGGCTTTCCTGTTCATCATACTCCGCAGTCAGTTTTATGAATACGGTAGTATCTCCACTACCTATATTGCCTTTCAATTTTGCACGTAATTTATCTGTATCAATGTGTTTATCACCTATATCAATAGTAGCTGTAATTTCAATAGGTGTAGTAATTCTGCGCTTAAAATAATCCGAATCAACAAGGTCATTTCTACGCATATCACGGTCGAACAAGTATCTAATGGCACATAACAAATTGGTTTTACCAATATCATTCATACCGAAAAATACATTTTTATTTCGTAAATCAACAGAAATATCTTCAAAGTTCCTAAAATTTTTAATTGCCATGGAAGTAAATATCATTATGAGCCTCCTTTGTGAGCATAACTACATTGCTTGCCATGAATCTTTAGTTTAGCTTGTCATCATCTTACACGTTGGTGCATTCCTAAGAGCCCATCCTCAAAAACGCCTCAACAACGTAGCTAAATGTGAAACCATGAGCATATTTTCGGCAGATTCGGTGCCAATTTCGTAATCCTTAGATAATTTGCGGGAATTACTTGCCCACCCAAAGCTACGCTCAACAATCCAGCGAATAGGCAAAACAGACCAAATCTTTGGCATAATCTTTTCGATAATATCAACAGGTATACCGAGAACTATATCCCATTGCTTATCTGTTAAGTCCGTACTGTATCTCATTTGCTCCACCTCATAACTTTTTTCTATATTATAACAAATTTCACTATAGAGTGCAATTTATTGAGGATGGGTTCTTATATTTTGCATGATATTATCCAACTCCTCAAACGCCGTCTCTACCGCCGCTACGATACGCTTCTGCTCGGCAAGAGGCGGTAAAAACAAAACAACATCGGTAAGTTGCTTTTTGGTTATTCCTTGTATGGTTGTTCCGCGCCCAAACAGCTTTAATGTTTGCATAATTTGGTAAAGATAATGATGCAGAAATTTGCTGAAAATCACATCGGAGCAGAGCGGAATGAGGGCTTGACTATCTTGACTGAAACACATATCACAATTCAAAGTGGCTATTTTTCCAAGTCCTACACGAGTTACCACAATCACACTTCCTTTAGGTACGACATTCGTAGTTGAGTTTTCAAGCCCGAGTTTAGTTACTTTTCGCCTTGGGGTAACATTTCCGAACTCGTCTATGTCAGCACTTGAAATCCACGGTACTCCTTCGCCCCAGTAGTTATCGTTGGTTGTTGGCGGAGTGCCGCCGCCGATAACATCAAACATTTCCCCAATCGTTATTAATTCCCATCCCAATGGCAACTTCTCATAATGCGAGTTATCCCTTGTTATCGGCGTATCTTTTTTCCGCTTGTCAGCCCTAATTTTGCCCGCTTTTATCAACTTTTCACGCTCGGCTTTAATGCGGTCGAGCAAGACACTGGCGGGTTCATCGCTTGGGTCTTGCGGGACGAGTTTACCGCTAATGGCAAGCGAGAGGATTTTCTGCTTCGCCGTAGCAACAGCGGCTTGCAAGTCCGCTTTGTTACGCTCTATTTCGTCAATGACCGCAAACGCTGATTCGATGGCGGCTACAATGCGGTGTTGCTCGGCGAGGGGCGGGAGGGGAAATAACAGTTTCTCAAAGTTTCTTTTATTGATTATCGGTAGTGTTGTAGCTGAGGAGCTTTTGACAATCTGGTTTTGAAAAAAATCAGATATACAAACGAAATATATGTACTCTGCTATTGTGTCTGTTTTTGGAACAATGGCGTTTATTTGTTGATTTGAACATCCGCTTGTTCTTATAATGCCTGTTTTACCAATTGTCGCACCGATACAAGTAACTAAGACTGTGTTAGCAGGCAATTTTCTTGATATTTCAAAGCCTTTTTCAGACAACATATCACCCGCAGCAAAGACATTAAATCCCATATCTAAATCGGTAGGTTTGTAAAACGGATATTCGTTGCCATAATAAGTTTTATTGTTTTTGCTTGGGGTATTGCCTGTTACAATTTCTGAGATTTTCCCTAATTCAATCCAAATCCAATTTTTCGGTAAATCAAACGGCGACTCGTCATTTTTGATAGGGACAATGCTTTCCCCTTTCTCCTTGCGTACCCGCCCCAACAACACCTCCGCAGGCTCATCATTCGGGTCTTGCGGCACAAGTTTCCCACGGATAGCAAGGTCAAGGATTTTTTGGCGTAGCTGTTTTGTGTTCATTCGCCCACCTCGGTTTCATGGTCGAGGAGCGATGCGTCTTTTGCATCGCGACCAGACTCGCTGATTGCGTTTTCAAGTTCGACAAACCTATCAAAATCGCTTTGAAACAGCTTGTCTTGTATAATGCGATATTTTTCAAATTCAGTAAGAGCATGGAGTTTTGCAATTTCTGCCGATACTTTGCCAGCATCTTTTAACAGACCATACTCAAACATCTCAATAAAACGGTTTAAGCGTGTTTCCCAGTCTGCCATAGTCATGGGAATATTACGCATAGCCATACTTTCGCCGAAATCGATATAAGCTGAAACCATACGCTCCATCTGCCCAAGCTCAAACTCGGTGAGATAGTTTTTAGCAATCACCACATCGCCTTTAAGGATTTTTCCGCTCGGAGCGTGTTGCCACGTGGTTAAGCCCATGTGCGGACTGTCTGCATCTGCCCGTTTTACGATAACCTCTGCAGCTGTGTTGCCGTGAATAGCATAGTGCATTTTATTTTGTACCGCCGCAAAGAACCGCTTTGTTGCGGCGGCTGTTTTGTCGTAATCAAGAGCGGTTGAGTAAAGGTCTGTAACTTTTTGGTAAAATTTCCGTTCTGACATACGAATTTCACGGATAAGTTCCAGTTGTCGCTCGAAATATTCCTTAGTCAACACAGAACCGCTGTTTTTTAGGCGTTCCACGTCCATTACCCATCCTTGAATGGTGTAATCTTTTACGATTTTATTCGCCCATTTACGAAACTGCACGGCGCGTTCGTTGTTCACTTTGAAACCAACCGCAATAATCATTTGCAAATTATAATGGTCAATACCTCTTGAAACTTCACGCTCGCCCTCTGTTTGAACTATAAAGAATTTCTTTATAGTTGCCTCTCGTTCAAGTTCGCTGTCATCAAAAATTTTCTTGATGTGCTGCCCGATATTTTGAACACTCACATCATAAATCTGTGCCATCATTTTTTGCGTTAGCCAAATATTCTCATTCTCGTAACGCATTTCATAACTGTTTTCGGTATCACCAGTAGCAGCCACAAATGTTAAATACTCAGCCGCTGAACTGCGGATAGTTGGTGTGGTGTTCTTTTTATTTTTGCTCATGACTCATCCACCTCGCCTATAAGTTTTTCAAGCCTGCCGACCGCTATTGTAATCGCCGCCGACTTCGCCTTTATTGTATCCAAAATTTGCGAAAGCGTGTAATCATCGGCACTGTCGCTTGATTTGATCCAAGTAATATCAAGGCTTGTCTTATCACGAGCGATTATTTCAGCATAGGAAAATTTGCGAAAGCGACCATTGGGATTATCCACGCTGTATGTTTCCTTGCGGATATGCCTGTTTTTGGGATTATAGCAAGCAACAAAATCATCAAGGTCGCTTTCCCGTAACTTATTCTTTTTCAACGTGTGATGGATGCCTGTGCGGTAATCATAAATCCAAACTTCCTTTGTTTGAACATTTGGGCTTGCGGCGCGGTTATCAAAAAACAGCACATTCGCCTTTACGCCCTGTGCGTAAAATATTCCTGTGGGCAAGCGCAATATCGTGTGCAGGTCGGTCGTTTCGAGAAGTTTTTTGCGTACAGTTTCGCCTGCACCGCCCTCGAACAGTACATTATCGGGCACAACAACCGCCGCCGTGCCGCCTGTTTTCAGGAGTGTGCGGATATGCTGAACGAAGTTTAGCTGTTTATTTGAAGTGGTAGCCCAAAAGTCTTGGCGGTTATAGATTAAATCCTCTTGTTCCTGTTCGCCTTGCTCGTTAGTGAAGGTCATGGACGATTTTTTGCCGAATGGCGGGTTTGTAAGGATATAATCAAATCTGTCGCCAGGGTCTGCAAGGAGCGAATCGCCGCGAATAATCGGCGGCGTTCCGTCAAAGTCGCTGATGTTGTGCAGAAACAAATTCATCAAACAAAGGCGGTATGTGCTTTGGACGATTTCCCAACCTTTGAATGTATGGAATTTCAAAAACTCTTTTTTAGTGCGGTCAAGCTGTCTGCCGTATTCGCGCTCAATATGAGATTTCACGTCAAGCAAAAACCCGCCGCTTCCGCAACACGGATCAGCCACAGTCTTGCCAGGCTCGGGACGAACGCACTTAACCATCGTATTGATTAGAGCACGGGGCGTGAAATATTGCCCTGCACCGCTTTTTGTATCGGCGGCAATTTTTTCAAGCAAATCCTCATAAATATCGCCCTTAACATCACTTGACATGGACGACCAATCTTCGGAATCGACCATACCGATAATTTTTGAAAGCTGTGCAGGGTTCGAGATTTTATTCTGTGCACCTGTATATATTTGCTGTAATGTGCCAGACTGCCCTGCAAGCGTTTTTATTACATACTCATAATGATTAAACAGCTCATCGCCGCTTTTGTTCCGCAGGCTATCCCAACCACAATCGTTCGGTATGCCGATAGCTCGATTATAGGGCGGCTTTGAATATTCGTCCGCCATTTTTATGAACAACAAATAAGTAAGCTGCTCAAGATAATCACTCTTGCCGATACCGTCATCACGGAGGGCGTTTGCCATTGACCATATTTTTTGCCCGATATTTGAATCTGCCATGACTGTTCCCCCTTATGCCGCTATGAGTGCGGTATTCATTTCATTTAGTATATTTTCGTAGTTACTCCCGAACAACTTGAAAAATTTGCCCAAGCCGCCCTTGTTGACAAACGGCGTGTAATCCAAATCATTGGGCGAAATGCTCGTTGATGTGGCAATATGGTCGCGTATCATACGAAGCCATTCGGTCTGTTCTTCTGTAAAATGCACGTTCCCAGCGTTCTTGGCAAGAATCCAATCTCGGAAACGCAAATTCACATCATCTGCGAATAATCGCAACTCGGTTGACTGTCCTAATTGATAACGGATAAGCGATATAATATCCACAAGCTGATTAACAACATTTTTACTCTTTACTTTTTCAGGGCTTTTCGTCGAATACGCCTTCCACAGCTTTTCAGTAGTCAAGTTGTACGGTGGTTTCTGCAAAATCTCATAAAGCTCCTGTATCATCTGAAGTGTAAGCGGTCGAGTGCGGTAGCTTTGGCTGTAAATGATTTCTAATGCTTCTATTGTATCTTTGTTTTCTTCGATAAATTTTGCAAAGGTATGAATTGCTTCGTCTGCTTTTTCGGCGTATTCTGAGTCCCAACCCGCAAAAGTAACTTCATCCATGTTGACATTATCAATTATTTGGTCATGGTTTTTGCGGACGTTTTCTATATAATCCCGCAATTTCGGATTATTGAAAGGCGTAACGGCAATTTCCGCCATTTCTTTGCTTGTTTCTGAATATTGCTCATCGGTTATTTCTTCGGCATTGGCAATGCCGAATTTCTCCTGTGCCGCATCGTTAATAAAATCTTCGTCAAAGGCATTTAAGAGATTGCGGGCTACGTTAATACAGCTTTCGCCGCATATTTCGGTAAATTCAACATTTTCTTTTTTGGTCATTCGTTTATCAAGATTTATTAAACGATTCGCCAGTGATGTAATCGTATCATCATCACGCGTGCCCATTGCAACGCTCATCAGCAGGTCTTTCAATGATACGGTCGGCTTGCGTTCCAACTGGCGAGAGGTGTTTTTCTGCGTTTTCGTAACGCCTACCGCATCAATGACAATATAACCGAGTTTGCGCTCTTTGGCGGACGGCGAAACCCTGTGCAAATTTTCATAATCAAGGGTTCTTGTGGCTCTGCCGAGCATTTGCTCATAGTAGTTTTTACTGCGAACATCACGCATAAATATTAAGCACTCAATCGGCTTGACATCCGTGCCTGTCGCAATCATATCTACCGTAACGGCAATGCGTGGGTAAAAATCATTGCGGAACGCCGCCAATACACTTTTTGAATCCTCTACGGAATAGGTGATTTTTTTGCAAAATTCATTACCCTCGCCAAATTCTTCACGGATAACGGTAATAATATCATCGGCGTGGCTGTCTGTTTTCGCAAATACGAGCGTTTTCGGCAGTTCAACCCTGCCAGGAAACAGCACGGCTTTCTTTTCCTTAAACACCCGTATAACTGTGCGAATATGCGACGGATTCACTATATCACGGTCAAGCTGTGAGGGTTTGTAATCAATATCCTCGTCAAGCTGCTCCCAACGCTTCTTGCGAGAAAGCCTGTCCCGCTTTTCTACCGTCTGCCGCAACAATGTACTGCCCTTTGTGCCAATCTGCGTTTCAATAAAATATGTACCTTCACGTCCGACGTTCACATCATCAAGGACGGCTTGTTCGTGGGTATATTCGCTTACGATATTTTGCTTGAAAAAGCCAAACGTCCGATTATCAGGCGTAGCGGTTAAGCCGATAAGAAAGGCATCAAAATAGTCGAGAACCTGCTGCCAAATGTTGTATATGGAGCGGTGGCACTCGTCTATAATGATAAAATCAAAAAATTCAGGCGGATAATTGGGATTATACGCTACATCACGGGGCTTGCCTGTTATTTTCTGCTCATTAAGCGAAGTTTCTTCAATGGACTCGTCCATTTCTTCGCCACGCAAAATAGAATACATACGCTGAATAGTGCTGATGCAAATCTTTGTATCTTTCGGTATATATCCCGAATTTAAGCGACGTATAACAAAAAGTTCGGAAAGCGACCGCCCACTATCCGAGGGTCTATAATTACGGAATTCACTCTCTGCCTGCTCGCCGAGATTTTTTGTGTCTACAAGAAACAGAACCCGTTTTGCCTTTGCGTGCTGGAGCAGACGATATACCGAGGTAATCGCCGTGTATGTTTTCCCTGCACCAGTAGCCATTTGAATCAATGCACGAGGCTTATTTTCAGACATGGATTTTTCAAGGTTAAGAATGGCGGCAACTTGGCAATCACGAAAGCCCTCTGTATTGAATGACGGAAATGATTTCATTCGATTCCGCAGTGTGTCGTTTTCTTCTATCCAATCAAAAAGCGTTTCGGGACGATGGAACGAAAACACCTCTCGGGAACGTGCTTTTTGGTCGTGATAATCGCAATAATTTGTTATAATACCTGTTGATTCATAAGCGAAGCGAATGTTGGGTACAACCGTCATATATTCCAATCCGCTTTCGGCATATCGCTTGGATTGCTCCGCAACAATTCCGAGAAGAACTCCTTTATCTTCCGCTTTGGCTTCAATAACGCCAACGGGATTTCCGTCGATAAAAAGCAGATAATCAACAGGACCGCTTTTTGTAGGGAATTCACGGACGGCAACGCCCAAAGACGCAGTACGATTGAACTCCTTCATATCTTGGAGAACATATCCTGCGTGGGCAAGCATTTTATCAATATTTATTCGAGTCCTGGCTTCCGGTGTCATGGGCGTTATCCTCCCTGCGTTTAATAATTGTTATTCCTTAGGCTTGCGTCCGGGCTTTAACTTGCCTGTGCGTGTCGGCTTGGGTGCATTTTCCGGTATAGCCCACGCATTTCCGAATTTTGATGCGCCCTCTATCTTTCCGTTCTGACACAGCAACTGCACTTGGCGTACCGATACATTCCAACGCTCTGCCAGTATCTCGGCTTTCACATATCCGTTCATCGCAGACCTCCGTTTCATGGATATAAGGCAACGTAATAATTATATTCGTATTATCGCAAAATGTCAAGGCATGGAAATTTAGAATGAGTGGCTGTTTGCATTGTCATCGACTTTATTTTGAAAACCAAGAAAGGCAAGTGCGCTAAATAAGCTAAATAAGCATTATCTTTTCCGTCCACAAAAATTAAATAAGCAACGCTAGATTTTGCACATCACGTCAAGAAATAATCTATTGTTTTTTTAGCTGAAAGCTATCCGAAACAAAAAGATGATTGCCTCTTGTGCTTATCGTCCTTTTCTGCTAAAATTAACTTAGAAAGCGGTGCTAACACCGCTGACCTACCCGCCAAATCCGAAAAAGACAATCTTTCTGTTTGGGATTATAATAAAGTTATAGGTTATGCAATGATATACTCTGCTTTTGAGGAAATTCCCACGGATGATATAACAATCAGCTTTGTAGTTACCCCAAAACCCATAAAGTTATTCGACCATCTTATAAATGGCAGAGGATTTGAGGTTGACGAAGTTAGCAACGGCATATATTACATTAAAGGCGATACTTTTAAGGCACAGATAATTGAAAGCAAGAGATTGACCGCAGAGGAAAATGTTTTTTTGAAAAACTTGCGGAGCAGTTTAACAAAAATGGATATACAAGAAGTGTTTGAGGCTTACAAGAAATACAAGAGATTAGAAAAAGTGAATATTTATCTTGATAGGGTACTGGGTGCAAACCAATCAACTTTTACAAAGTATCCCTGATAATCCCCACAAGGTAATTGCGGTAAATACAACGAAAGTAGCACCATAGCAAAGCCATGATGCACTTGTTCTTTTCCTTGCAATATTTGATAATCGCATTTTCTTGTTTAAGCCCCCAACATGGGAAAATTCTAAAGTCGATCGGAACCTTACGGGTTCAAGACCATCCATAAATACGATATCCCGATTCCATCATAATGTCGTAATGTACGGGTGATTGGTTTTGCTTTTTTATTTTCAGCAAACCTTATGTTAGTGAAGTACCGCACTCAGAGCAGAATTTCTGCCCATTCGCATTTACAAAGCCGCAACCACATCTCGTGCCTGCTGAAAGATCGCATTTACGCACCAGCTGATTGCCGCAAGAGCCGCAAAACCTGCTGTCCCCTGTATTTACTTCGTTGCATCTTCCGCATTGAATATCCCACGAGTCAGACCTGGGTGCGGCACTTTGGTTTCCATCCTGACTCCCTTGACCTCTGTTTCTAATGTGCTGAATGACAGTTCCGGTAAGCTCTTGACCTATGCCCATACCTGTCCCCATACTTACGCCTTTTAGTAATGATTTTAACATTTTGTTTTCCTCCTTTTACCATCCGCTACTCCCTTTTGGGTATATTTATTGTATCATAGAATTTGATTTGTTTCAAGAACTAATTTATTATTTTAGAAATTGTATTGAACAGAAAAATTTTGCATCATGATTTTGATGCAGCAAAACTCGATACTTGAACGTGGTGTAAAGGGCGTTTTGGCACAAAAATAGAGCCGTTCTAATGCGAACTTACAAACACCCGATGAGTGACTCTATGGCTGACTGGATGTGTAATAATGGGAAAGAGTTTTTTGTTCTAAAGATTCCAAAGAAATGCTAAAGATATAAAAAATATAGAAAAAATAAAAAACATGAAAATATTATAACCAATAATCAAAGGCAAAACAAGCAGAAAGTTTCACCGATTAGTGCGATTGTGAAATGCGGTTACACCGTAAAATCCTTTTTATGAATATCCCTTTTTCACAAAAAGGATTTGACTATATCAAATTTTTAATTGCATCTGCAACAGTAGCATATTCTCCGTTTGCATGAATCTTTACTTCATCTACAGCTTCCGGTACAGTTATTCCGTTATAGGCTTTTAACATAGGTATATCGTTGTAACTGTCGCCCATGGCATAAATGTTTTCTTTTGAAATATTATGCAATTTGGCTATATACTCTATACCTGTTGTTTTTGAAACACCGACAGGGCAAATGTCTACACTGCTTATGTTTGGGTAAGATGATACAAAATCACCAAATTTTTCAACAATACGCTCGGAAAGGTTTTGTGCCACTTGACCATTTATTGTAAAAATCGCAATTTGAGCTATAGAGCCATTTATTATTTCGTTGTAGCCGGCTCTGTGTTCGGAAAAAAAGTGCATTAACCCCATAAGACTCAATCGCCAATTAGCTTGTAACATTCGAGTTTTAAGATAAAATTTTTTTTGGGAATTAATGGAGTAACCTACAATTTTTTTTGAATTTAAAATATCTAATAATTGCAATGCGACTTCTTTATACATAAACTTACTTTCTACTATTTCTCCTGTTGGCAGAGCTATTGTGCTACCGTTTAGCCCCACGATATAGTCGCAAGGCAGTACGTGGTTTCCTTCTTTTCCCATTGCCACAATGCTGCGACCGGTGGCGAAAACAAAAAGATTGCCGGCTGCTTGCCATTTTTTAACCCAGGCTATATTTCTGCCCAGTTCTTTAGGTAACCTGTTTCTGTGTTTAAAAAAAGTTCCATCGTAATCGGAAGCGAAAATTTTCATAATTGGTGTGTACTCCTTTGTTATTTTGTGCTACAATTATAGCATATATTTGAAATTTTTACAAACGACATGAATATTGGAAAAGAAGAAGCAGAAAGGACGTTCTTATAATGATGGAAGTTATAATGGCTATTATTGTTAATGGAGGTGATGCCCGCTCCACCTCATTAATTGCAATAAAAAAAGCAAGGGAAGGCAATATAGACGAAGCCAGAGAGATGTTAAAAGATGCAAACAACGCAATAGCCAGAGCCCACGAAGCTCAAACAGGGCTTATACAGGCAGAGGCCAGGGGAGATAAAGTCGAAATGTCGCTGCTTATGGTTCATGCTCAGGACCATATAATGAACGCAATGACCATTCGGGATTTAGCAGAAGAAATAGTGGAAATATTGGCAGAAAAAAAGTTTTGATTCAAAGGTGGCACGTTCAGCAGTTCAATTTAAAATCGCTTGCCATTTTTAAGTTGAACTGCTGAAATTTTCTTTGTTCCTAAATTCGTGCAAAACTCAAAATACTATATTAAAAAACAATTGATCCGCAAGCATAAACAAACCCAATACAATCAAGTAATAAGCAAAATATTTCAATTTAGATACAACAATCAATTTCAGCATCGCTTTTATTGCCAAATAACCCGCTATCATAGAGGAAAAAAAGCCAACTATAACCGGGGTGGAAAGCAAAAATTCCGTTGCAGTTTCTCCCGTTGCGATACTGAAAATTTCAAGCATGGTGGCACCAATAATAGCGGGTATGCTGAGCAAAAAAGAAAAGTTGGCAGCAGATTTTTTGTCGAACCCGCGAACAACGCCGCCAAATATAGTGCTACCGCTGCGAGACACACCGGGTGCAATGGCAACGGCTTGTATTATTCCCACAAAAACAGCGTCAAAATAGCTGATATCTCGCACTTTTTTTCTTCCACTCTGACTGCGGTCAATCACAAAAAGCAAAACAGCAGTTACCAAAAACCCTATCGCCAAAAATTCTCCCGTAAACAGCCTGTCTATAAAGTCCCTAAATAAAAGAGTTACCACTACTGTAGGTAATATACCCAAAATAAGCAAGAGAGTCATCTTTTGAAAAGGATTCCTTATTAAAGATTTTACCCTGTTAAAGTATATAACAAGAACAGGAATTAACGTGCCGACATGTACTACTATAGTAAAAGTAAACAAATTTTCTTCTATTCCAAAAATTTGTTGTAAAAGCAGTAAATGCCCCGAACTGGATATTGGTATAAACTCTGCAATCCCTTGCAATACCCCTAAAACAAGTGCTTCAAATACGGACATAAAACCTCCAAAAAATATTCAATACTTTAAAATTAATCCGAAAATATCCCGAAAATATTTCGAAAATATTTAATTGTATAACTTTGTTTACCATTATATCACAAATTCAAAAAATTTGAAATATTTCAATAAATAGTGTATACTGGGGTTGTATTAGGAGGGGAGAGATGGAAGGGTATTTTTATTTTTATTAATTTTAATTTAATTTATATTGAGAGGAAAAAATAAGGAAATTTGATGAAAACGAAATTTGAAGAACTAAACATTAGCCCGGAAATATTACGGGCTGTACAGGACATGGGATTTGAGGAAGCCACACCTATACAAAGCCAATCTATAGAGATCGTTAAGAGTGGCCGAGATGTTCTTGGTCAATCACAAACAGGAACCGGAAAAACTGCCGCTTTTGGCATCCCCACACTGGAGCTTGTTGATCAAGAAGATCGTTGCTTGCAAGCATTGGTGCTTTGTCCCACAAGAGAGTTGGCTATACAGGTTAGCGAGGAGTTTCGTAAGCTGCTCAAATATAAAGATGGGTTACGGGTTTTGCCTATTTATGGCGGTCAACCGATAGAGCGACAGATTTTGGCGTTACGTAAAGGTGTGCAAATAGTTATTGGGACGCCCGGTCGTGTGATGGATCACATGAGGCGACGTACACTAAAAATGGAAACAGTGAAAATAGTAGTGTTGGACGAAGCCGATGAAATGTTGGACATGGGGTTTAGGGAAGATATAGAGGATATACTACAAAAAATACCTATAGGGCATCAAACCGTGTTATTTTCTGCTACTATGCCGAAAGAAATTTTGGAACTTACCCACGAATATTTAAACGACCCCGTTTTTGTTCGTGTTACCAGAAAAGAGCTTACGGTACCCAGTATAGACCAAGTCTATTTTGAGGTGCGAGAACACAACAAAATGGAGGCTCTATCCCGAATGTTGGATTTGCACACACCGGAGCTGTGTTTGGTGTTTTGTAATACAAAACGCAAGGTAGATGAGCTAGTAGAAAAGCTCCAGAGCCGAGGCTATTTCGCTGAAGGGTTGCACGGCGATTTAAAACAAACTCAGCGAGATAGTGTAATGAAAAAGTTTCGCAACCGAACCCTGGAGATATTGGTAGCGACCGACGTTGCTGCCAGGGGCATAGACGTAGACGACATAGATATTGTTGTAAACTACGATTTGCCACAAGATGAGGAACAATACATACACCGTATTGGGCGTACAGGTCGTGCGGGTCGTTCCGGAACCGCCTTTACATTTATTGTAGGGCGTGAAATTTACAAGCTGCGGGATATAATGCGTTACACAAACGCTAAAATTATACGCCAAAAACTGCCTACCATGAGCGACATAGAGGACGTGAAAATAAAGCGTTTTATCGAGCAGCTAAAAGAAACTATCCAAGAGGAACGTTTAACAAAGTACATCAATATTGTGGAAAACATGGTAAGTGATGATTATGATACTCTTGACATTGCCGCAGCACTGCTAAAACTTAGTTTGCAAGACGATGAAGAACACGAAAGTTACGATGATATAAACGAGCGGCCTTTTCGGGAGCGTAGTAGCCGTGAAATTCGCGACAACCGTGATGGGCGTAACGGTCGTAATGGGCGCGAAAGCCGCCTGAGCCGCGAAACCCGCGATTTTGGCAATCGGGATCGTAATGATAGGGATCGCGGTGATAGGTATCCGAAATATAACCGTGACACCGAACGGTTGTTTGTAAATGTAGGAAAAAACCATCGGGTACGCCCGCAAGATATAGTGGGAGCAATAGCCAATGAGGCAGGTGTTCCCGGGCGTATTATAGGCAGCATAGACATTTACGATGACTTTACTTTTGTTGATGTGCCGGGTGGTTATGTGGATGATATAATAATAAAAATGCGACACGCCACATTTAAGGGTACAAAAATGAATATTGAGCGTGCAAAAGACCGCAGAAGATAGGTGAAGAGGGTTATGAAAATTGTGCTGACAGGTGGAGGAACGGGGGGGCATGTTATACCCGCCCTGGCGTTGGTACCCTCTTTGCAAGCCGCCGGCTACCAAATACATTATATAGGCAGCAAAAACGGCATAGAAAAAGATTTGGTGAAACAAGAAAATCTGCCATATCATTCAATATCTTCAGGCAAACTGCGACGCTATATAGACAAAAAAAACTTGAGCGACATTTTTAGGGTCATAAAAGGGATAGGCGATGCTTACTCTGTTCTTGGCAAAATTAATCCCGATGTAGTTTTTTCTAAAGGGGGGTTTGTTGCTGTTCCCGTTGTTATTGCTGCTTGGCTGCGAGGTATACCTATTATAATACACGAGTCTGACTATAGTTTTGGTTTGGCTAACAAGATTGCGGCTTTGTTTGCGAAAGTTATTTGTGTATCTTTTGCTGAAACACTAAACTTGAACAAGAAAGCCACATTAACAGGCACTCCCATAAGAAGTCATATATTGCATGGCAGTGCAAAAGAAGGGCATCAGATAACAGGGTTTACAGACGAAAAACCCACCGTTCTTGTTATGGGGGGGTCTGGTGGCTCTGTATCAATAAACAAAATTGTGCGAAACGCTCTGGTGGAGCTAACTTGCCACTTCAACGTTGTACACATTTGTGGAAAGGGGAATATTGCAGATATTAACCAAAAAGGTTATATTCAATATGAGTTTGTAACTGACCACCTACCGCACCTGTACGCAATGGCAGATGTGATAATGAGCCGTGCCGGAGCAAACGCTCTAGCAGAGTTTTTGGCACTTAAAAAACCCACACTCCTTGTTCCGCTACCAAAAACTGCAAGCCGAGGAGACCAAATACAAAATGCCAAGAGCTTTGCCGATGCGGGCTACAGTGTTGTGATGGAAGAAGAAGAACTAACGCCCCAATCTCTGATGGCTACACTGCAAGATATTTACAACAACGGTAATCAATATATAACCAGTATGGAAAAAAGTTCCGGGATAGATGGGGTAGGTTCGATTGTTTCCATTATTACAAATTTGTTGCCGTAACCCTATTTAAAAATCGCTTGCCCATTTTACTATTCCCCTACAAGGAGAGTGAGCTTACATAAAAATCAAATTAGAAATGGATACCAAGGTTATTAGTGATGTTTTCGGAAAATTAGACAACAATGTTTTTTTGATAGAGCGGGCTTTTTCTGTAAAAGTAACTAACAGAGAGGGTTATCTTAATATTTCCGGTGAGTCGGAAAATGCCCAAAACGCAAAACATGCCTTAGAAAAGCTGATTACCATGGCAAAAAATGGTGATGTTATAACAGACCAATCTGTAAATTATATTATAGGCAGTATAGGACACAATCATTTTGGCGAGATAGACAAACTTGGCGAAAATGTAATTTGCCTTACTGCTCACGGTAAGCGGATTGTGCCAAAAACAGTAAACCAAAAAAAATATGTGGAAAAAATAAACAAAAACACAATCGTTTTTGGGGTTGGGCCCGCCGGAACAGGCAAAACATATTTGGCTATGGCTATGGCGATTACTGCATTTAAAGAGAGCAATGTCAGCCGCATTATTTTGACCCGCCCGGCAATAGAAGCAGGGGAAAATCTAGGTTTTTTGCCTGGGGATTTGCAGCAAAAAATAGACCCTTATCTGCGTCCTTTGTACGATGCTCTGCACGAGATTATGGGGCAAGAGGCATATATTAAAAATAAGGAAAAGGGGTTAATAGAAGTCGCCCCTTTGGCTTATATGCGTGGACGCACGCTAAACAATGCTTTTATAGTGCTAGACGAAGCTCAAAACACGACTCCGGAACAGATGAAGATGTTTTTGACTCGTATTGGTTTTGGTTCAAAAGCAATTATAACAGGGGATATTACCCAAATAGATTTGCCCCAAGGGAAGCGTTCGGGGCTTGTGGAAGCAGTTAATATCTTAAACCACATAGAAGACATAGGAATTATCTATTTAAAAAAAGAGGACGTGGTACGCCATCCTTTAGTGCAGAAAATAATATCTGCCTACGAAAAAACAGAAAAAAAACCTGTGTCCAGGGGTGAAAAAAGGGCTAATTTGCGTTCCAAATAATGAACGCAGAGTTAAAAAATTGTTATAGCAGTTCCGTGTTTCATTATCCTTATACTTTTTTGAAGCTACAGAATCAGCTAGTATTTAAAAAGGACAGCACTAAGCGGAATTGATTCCACATAAAACAGGGGCGTGTTAAAAATTATGAAAAAACTAAAAACAAGTAGAGTTAGTGTGCTTTTGGTATTTATAGCATTGGTGGTTACAATTGCAAATGTTATTGTTAGCTCCCACATACAGCGGGGGTTTGATATTAGCATAGGTGATGTTTCTCCTCGCACTTTTACCGCTACACACGCAGTAGAGAACAGGGTTGCAACGGAACAGTTGCGAGAGGACGCAAGAGCTACTGTTGTAACCACAATAATTAGAGATATAGATATAGAAGAAGAGGTGCAAGAGCAGCTAAACTTGCTTTTTGCCAACATAAATTTATTAAGGCAAGAGGCGAGAGAACCCGAAATAATCGTTCCCTTGGTACCTTTTTTTTACGACCCTTCAGCATCTTTTGTTTCCGATTTGCCTTCGCAAAATATGATGGTTTATGACGAGAATGAAGAAGAACATCCTGAATGGGAATATGATTATGAATACGGATATGAGTATGATTATGATTCCTATGAAGAGGACTATCATGAAGCCATGTATCAAGCATTGGTACAAATATCTCCTGCTTTTGAAGGTGTTAGCGGCTATCAGCTAGAGTTTTTGATAATGTCCGATCAGGGTACATTTAACAATTTTGAAGCTACTGTTTTTGATATTTTTTCGACGCTTATGGCAAACGGTATAACCGAAAACACCCCCGGGTTGGGGCAGGAGATATATAGCATGTTGGCAATGGGCGGTATTGCTTACCCCCTAAACCATATTGGCTTTTTTATACTGGATTCATACATACAACCAAATAATATAGCGGATGAAGAAGAAACAAACCGCCTACGTGAGGAGCGAGCAAGTGAAGTAGAGGCTATTGTATTTTTGCAAAACCAAAACATAGTAAACGAAGGGGAAATAATAACTGACGAAATATATTATGCCTTGCGTGATTTGGGTTATCTTGCAGAAGGGTACGCCATAAGCCTCATACCCTTTATTGGCTCTAGCGTAATAATTGCCATTATGTTTGCGGTTGCATGTTATTACATACATATTTTTGTGCCAGGTTTTCGCAAAAACAAAAAGCACGCATTACTTTTGTTTACCCTTTACATAATAATCCTATTTGCCACAAATGTAATGGTGGCATTGCCATTTGTGTTTGTACCTTTGCTTCTATTTACCATGCTTGTGGGTATGTTGATTAGTTACAAACTGGCCATTGTGTTAAATATTTGTGCCACGATTATTACATTCCTTATTTTTGATGGGGATTTAAGCTACATACTTTATTTTATAATTACCGGTACAGTAGTTGCTATTATAACTCGTTACGCTTTGGAGCGCAGCAAGGTTATTATTTTTAGCTTGCTGACCAGTGTGGTAAGTGCCGTGGTAGCTATTTCCATAAGTCTTTTATTGGATCGAACTTTAACAATGGACAGCGTTTTTGTGTTGGGATACGGGGCTCTTGGCGGCTTTTTTACGGTAATAATAGGCATGGGAACATTACCTTTGTGGGAAAGTTTTTTTGGTGTAATAACCCCAATAAAACTACTGGATCTCACAAACCCTGCAAATCCGCTGTTGCGCCGCCTTAGCACAGAAGCTCCGGGTACGTACCATCACAGCATTATCGTCGCAAATTTGTCAGAAGCTGCTGCTTTTGATATTAATGCAGATACCATACTGGCTCGTGTTGGGTCGTTTTTCCACGATATTGGCAAGCTACACAACCCAATGTTTTTTATAGAAAATCAAACCGGCACAAACCCCCACGATGAAATAATGCCTTTGGGCAGTGCTGATGTTATAATAGATCATGTAGTTTATGGTAGCCAACTGGCAGATGAATACCGCCTACCCCTCGTTTTGCGAGATATTATACAGCAACATCATGGTACTACCTTGCTCAAGTTTTTTTATACAAAAGAAAAGGATTTGAAAGGGGATGAAGATGTAGACCCCACACCTTTTTTGTACCCCGGTCCGTTGCCCCAGTCAAAAGAGGCTGCAATAGTAATGCTTGCAGATACGATAGAAGCAGCGGTGCGTTCTATGGCAAGTAAACTAAAAACAAAAAGCGAGATGGCTGCGTTTGTGAACAATCTTATAAAAGACAAATTGTTGGAAGGTCAGTTAATAGACAGTAGTCTTACAATAAGAGATTTAGATACGATAGAGCGGTCGTTTTTGCGCGTGCTAAACGGTATGTACCACGAACGCATACCCTATCCCGCTCCAAAAAAATGATAAGTGTTATTAACGAAACCGGCACCCCTCTAACACCGGAACAGGAGGGTTTGATAAAAAAAATTGTAAAAATTGCTCTGGAACAGGAAAATAAAACCCCAAATGCTACAGTGGATATTACGGTGGTGTCTGATGAAAAAATACGCCTGTTAAACTATAGTTACAGAGGTATAGATAAAGTTACAGATGTGTTGTCATTTCCCATGACAAATTATGACTTGGGTGAAAAAGTACCGAGGGCAGGGGAATATATCCTTGGAGATATTGTGTTTTCGTATGATATGGCTGTGTTGCAATCGAAATGTTACGGGCATTCTTTGGAACGGGAGATAGGTTTTTTTGTTGCTCACAGTATGTTGCATCTTTTGGGCTACGATCACAATAATGAAGATAATGAGCGGAAAATGTTGCGAAAACAAGAAAGTATATTGAAAGCAGCCAATTTAGAGAGATAATTTTTAGGTTATATATGGGAGTTAAATAATATGAAGTCAGGATTTGTTTCTATAATAGGTCGCCCGAATGTGGGTAAGTCCACATTAATAAACGCCCTTTTGGGTGAAAAAATCACAATAACATCTGCTAAGCCGCAAACGACCCGCAATACAATAAACTGTATACTAAACACAACGGCAGCCCAAATTGTACTGATAGATACCCCGGGGATTGTGCCACATCCAAACAGCAAATTGGGCAAGTTTATGGAGCGGGCAACAGCCACAGCTTACGATGGGATGGATATTATTGTAATGGTAGTAACTCCGGACAAAACAATAGGCAAGGGGGACAAAGCCATAATAGAAACTCTCAAGGGAACAGCGTTTTTGGTTATTAACAAAATAGATACGATACAAAAGGCGGATTTATTAGCGGTTATTGATATTTATAGCAAAGAATACAATTTTGCGGAGATTATCCCCATTAGTGCGCTTAACGGAGAGCTAAACAACCTAACAGAAACGATAGAAAGCTATCTGCAACCAGGTCCCATGTATTTTCCTGACGATATAGCTACCGATCAGCCGGAAAGGCAGATTGCGGCAGAGTTTTTGCGTGAAAAGTTACTACACCACCTTCAGCAAGAAATACCTCATGGTATAGCAGTAGAAATTTTGCAGATGAAAGCAAGGAAAACAAAGAGTATGACGGGCATGGTTGATATTGAAGCAGTTATTTATTGCGAAAGGGATTCTCACAAAAAAATAATAATTGGCAAAAACGGAGAAATGCTAAAAAAAATAGCTACCCAGGCTCGGCAAGATATAGAGCGTTTGTTGGGTTCAAAAATTTTTTTGCAAACTCAGGTAAAGGTAAAAAAAGATTGGCGTAACAACGATATAGTTTTGAAAAACTTGGGGTATAAGGTTGGTTGAGTTGGTTGATATTAGACAAATATTAAATAAATTCTAAACAACTCCCTACGAGGTTAACTATTATGGCATCAAACACAATAAAAGCCAGGGGTATAATAATAAAAGAAACTGCCGTGGGGGAAACAGATAAATACTTGACAATATTTACAAAAGATACAGGAAAACTAATTGTTCGAGCCAGGGGTGCAAAAAATGCAAAGAGCAAATATTTGACTGCCCAGCTCTTTGCGTATTGCGATTTTGTTCTATACCAAGGACGGGGCTTTTATTCTCTTACCCAAGTGGAGTTGATAGAGAGTTTTTATAATTTAAGGCTAGACTATGAACGTTTGATGTTGGCTTACGACATAATTTCTTTGGTTGACAAATATATACCGACAGGTCATATAGAGCTGCAAGAAAGCCAAGATATACTGCTTTTAGTTTTAAAAGCAATATCTAAATTAACAAAAAAAACGGCTGTTCCGGAACTGGTTGTGATAGTTTTTCAGCTAAAGTTTTTGCAAATAACCGGATTTGCTCCCAATATCAGCAATACAACCAGTATGGACAACAATCGGCAAGACATAGCAGAAGTACTCGAATATATAATGTCTTGTGAGATTAGCAAAGTTTATAATTTTAGCGTAGAAAAGGATATAGAAAAGGGGTTGGAGAGGGTCTGTAAACAGTTTTTGCCAAAGTTGGAGTTGGAGCTAAATTAGTTTTCGTTTGAAAAATGTTTGAAGAAACAGGAGAAACAAAAGCAAGAACAAAGCAGTCACTAATAGAAAATAATAAAAATAATGCCCAAGAAGGGACTTGAACCCCCACGCTGTTGCCAGCAATGGATTTTGAGTCCACCGCGTCTGCCATTCCGCCACTTGGGCTAATATGGATATATTATAATATATAAAATCGTTTTTGTCAATACGTCAGTTTTTGTTTTTTTGTTGTTTTATGCATGGAGAAATATACAAATGATTAGTTATGTTGATAACAAAGATTTGATAAAAGCTGAGCAATTGCATGGTTTTTTTGTTGGTTGGAAGTCGCCGCTATCACCTGAACGCCATCTTGAATTGATAAGGGGTAGTACCTACTTTATTGCGGCATATTGTGAGGGGAGAGTAGTTGGTTTTATAACTGCACTTACGGATGGCGTTAATTCGAGTTTTATTCCATTGTTTGAAGTTTTGCCGGATTTCCAAGGGTGCGGCATTGGAACAGAACTTTTTCAGCGAATGCTTATTAAACTCGAAAATATTGCCAATGTCGATTTGATTTGTGATATTGATATGCAACCATTTTATGAGCGTTTTGGTATGCTACAATCGCAAGGAATGGTGTTAAGGAAATAAATTTATAACTTTAAAAACGCTTCTTGATATTCGCCATGAGCGGCACACCTAAAAAGCCCATGAACACCAAATTAATCGGTATTCATGGGCTTTCGTGAAAATTTTTATCGCACCTTGTCAAAAAAGGTCTTTCTTTGTGTTATTTTGTGTTGTTTTGAAAATATTGCTATTGTTCTAACAACTGTTCCGCAAACCCAAGGGTTACGTATGCTCTGCCATCTACAATGTTGTCCGGTGAAAAACTTGTGTAAAAACCTGCGTCGTTTGTTATAGTTATGGTTTGAGTAGCTTCGAACCAATCTACACTAAACCCTAGATTTTCTGCAAACTGACGTATCCAAACAAGTTCTTCTGTATCAACTATATCAACTTGGGCAACTGGAGCCTCGACGGGGGCAGCTATTCCTTCACCTTGGGCTACTGTTAGGGTAAATGTTTGAGGTGTTGCAAAATTAAGATTACTTACCGTTACAGAAACTTCATGTGTGCCAACTTGGGTCGTTGTCCCCTCTATAACACCTGTTGTGGAGTGCATAACCAACCCTTGTGGCAAGCCTGTTGCTGAAAAGCGTACGGGGGAGTGGTTGTTGCGTTCCACAGCTATTTGGGTTATGTAATGGCTACCGGCTGCTGCTATTGGTAATGCTGTTGTTACAAAGTTTGGAGCTTGTACCGCAGGGGTTGGGGCATTTGCAACTGTATCTAATATTGCAAAAAACGCCGGTTTTGCGGTAAAACTTCCATCAAATATTAGCGGATGACCGGGTGCACGCCAGCTTTGGTTATCTGCCAAACCCCATAGAGAAACTCGCTGTATATAATTTGCGAATTCCAGATAGTAGTTGAAAATGCGTGCATATAGTTCAGCTTGGCGTTGCAGATAGTAGTCGGAAAGACCGTCAGGGAAGCTAGTTGCTCCGGCTCCGTGAGCACCAACAGTTATGTCAAGCTCAGTTACGGACAAAATGGTTCCCGTGGCGGCAAAACGTTCTATTGCAGGGCGTACATTATCAAAGTTGGTAGACCAACCACCCATTGGCATGTGGAAGTGGCTTTGCATACCAATCGCTTCTATAAGTAAACGACCTGTGTATACTTGACCTACTGGTACTGCTTCTGGGTTGTTTTCAAAGTCATTTGCCCAACGTTCGTTTAACTGCTCTACCATTTGAGCTATTGCGTTACGCTTGGCTGGAACTTCTTCGTTGTAGTCATTGTAGTACAAAATGGAGTAGGGGAAGTAGTGACGAGCAAAAACGAAAGCATCGTACACAAAGTCGCTGGGGTGTTCTCCAGCGGCAGGGTTGTAGCCATTTGCATAAGCCATGAACCAAGGGCTGGTCTCCCGCATTTGTGTACGCCAGTCTCCGGCGTTCCAGTCGTCTAAATCTCCGTTCCAGGTACCGCCACCACTTGCAATAACTTCATTTGTTACATCCCAAGAGTAAAACTTGCCAAGCACACCGCGCTGCACAAAGTGGTTAGCTAGTGTGCTAATGTAAAAGTGCATGTTTTCCCTTGCTTGGGCTCGTGTGTGAGGTACTCCGTCGCTTTCCCAAAATAGCCAGTTAGGGCTTTGAGAATGCCACACAAAAGCGTGTCCAACTAAAGTTAGATCGTTTTGTATTGCCCAATCTACTATTGCGTCTGCTTGTGAAAAATCGAAGCTGTCAGCTGTGGGTATTTGGAAACCTCCCGGAGCGATATTGTCCGGTTTGTGCCAGTTTTCTGCCGTTATGGCGTTAAAGTGGTGCAGATACATTTGTCTAGTATCAAACTGATCCATTATGGATGTGGTTGGGTAAATGTTACCAAACAAGAAAAATGGCAAAAACTGCTCTTGTAAAGATGGCAAGCCCAAATCCCATTCCGGTGGAATAAATGCCGCCTCGCCACCATAGGAAACATTGATGTTATCTATGTATAGAACAGAGGGCTGTTGCTCGTTGTCGTTTACCCTAAACCTAAAGATTAAATGCTCCATGTGAGAGCCAACTTCGTGGCTTACCATAAACTGTGTAGTAGTTGTGTACCATGCGTCCATACCAATATTGCGGGACAAATCTTGGTCGTTTGTTGGTTGGGCAGTTGGTTGGCCAAACATGCTGTTTATGTTAAGACCGGGGCCTACTATGTTACGGTTTCCGGGGTTTTCGGCACTTGGCACAAAAACATCCCAAGATATCCGCACATAGGTACCGGCGGCAACAGGGGTGGGCAAGTCGAACCGTAGATAATTTCCGTTTCCACTTGTATAGTCTCCCGTTACATTTTCCAACCTAAACACAGGGTTTCCGTCAAAATTGTATAACGAGCCACTCATTTGTGCACCAGCAGTTATGTAGTTTTCGTGTATTTCAAAATTGTCGAATGTTATGTAGTAAAGAGTTTGGAAATCCATGGCAATCCCAAGTGCATAAACGGAAATGCTGTTTATGGTTAGATCCACATTTGGTGCGGCATTGGTTTGTATACGCAAGTTTGCCATTTCCGGCACGAATGGGTATTGTAAAGTAGCGTCTATAACCCATTCGCCGGTTGGTGGGGTATCTACCAATCCGGACACGAAAGTCCATGGGGCGTAGGAACGATGCCAAGCAATTTGTGTACCCGGTTCCGCCGTACCGCTAGCTACAAACCTGTACGTACCGCCAAAGGCAAGGTCTAAAGCAGCAAGGGAAACATCTATTGTGTGCCAGTTTTCGCTGCGGTCTGTCAGGTAAAGTACACCATTTTCTATAGATACAGAGGGTGTTCCGGAAACTTCCAAGAAAGCCGTGCCGTCAAGGTTACTTGCACCACTTGCACCAGCTACATATGCGTCGCTATGCAAAGAATAAATCAAAAGACCTTCTCCATCGCCAATAGCCGGGGGTGGCTGTGGGGCAGGGGCAGGAGGAGCGTCAGCCGGTGGAACAGCATCTTCGGGACGCACGATGCTAATTTCGCTGATATAGAACGTCATTTCTGCACCGTCGTCATTTGTTTGAACACGAAAGCGTACAAACTGATCGTCTTCAAAATGCCCGGCATTTAACGTGAGTTCTAGCGAAAAGTGGTAATTGTCTGCGCTTACTTCTGTGTTGGCAGCCCAGTTCCAGGGAGATTCTGCACCACCGAGGATCATTTGAGTTCCTTCCGGTGGATCGTATGCAAAACCTGTTACCGTTAAAATGTCACCAATATAAAGGTCGGTCCTGTGAATGTCTATGGCGTTCCAGTTAGCTGTTCGTTCGGCGATTTGCAAATATGCGGCACCGTTTAGCTCTACCACGGTAAAGCTAGGGCCACCGGCTCCTTGCAACCTGGGACCGAAGTCGAAGGCATCGCCAAAATTTTGCCCTTGCATATGTTCTTGCAGACTAAAGATTGTGCCGCCGGGCTCTGCAAACAGATTAGTGTTTACAAAAGCAAAAGCCAACGCAGCTGTTAATACAAAAGTTAGTCCAATAGCAACCTGCTTGCGTATTTTTCGTAAAATCATGTGTTTTGTTCCTCCTTTTTGTTCTACCATAACATACCGGGGGGATAGTTCAACACTCCCACTTAGTTTCTGACTTATATATATCGCCCGGTTTTAGTATTATGGAGGGAAAGTTTGGGTGGTTTATTGCATCGGGTAGCCTTTGGGTTTCTAAACAGAGAGCAGTTTGTTTGTTTGGCAAAGAGTTGCCGGTGTATACTACAACCCCGGGGGCAGTTGTGCTTACTGTTAAACGCCGCCCTGTTTTTGGATGATGTAGTATTACATTATCTGCGTTTTTGTTTAGAACGTATGGGTGGTCTATCCCATTTGGCAAAAGTTTCAAAGCTCCTCCTATTTCTTTGCTTTTTGTGAAATCCAGCGGGGTATTTAATATATTTGTGAAATTGCCTGTGGGAGTCAAGTCGTCGTTTAATTCACAAATATTATCCCCGGGGATTGTCAGAAAATGGTCGGATATACTTTCACCAAAGTTTCCGCTGAGGTTGAAGTAGCTATGGTTTGTAAGGCTTACGATTGTGTTTTTTGTTGTTGTGGCATGGTAGTTTATTGTTAAAGTGTTCTCTACCAGGGTATAGGAAACATTTACCGTCAACTCACCCGGGTATCCCTCTTCTCCATCCGGGCTTATGTATGTAAGAGATAGGGTTGTGTTATCGTGTTCCTTGGTTGACCATAGCACTTTGTTAAAACCAACATTGCCCCCATGAAGATGGAGGTTTTCGCTATTTCGGGATAGTCGGTATTGTTTACCGTCAAGCATGAAAAGCCCATTCGTAATGCGGCCGCTTGTGCGTCCACAAATACAGCCCAGGTAATACGTGTCATTTTCGTATTCTTCCAGTGTGTTATGTCCAAGGACTATATTGGCTAGTTTTCCTTGTTTGTCTGGAGTTAAAAATTTCGTGATTATGCCACCATATTCTATAACTTCTATTTCTGTACCTGTGCTGCTTGTTAGAGTATAGGCATATACATCCTTGCCGTTATGCTTCCCAAAGAGCCGTTTTTTTATCACCAGTATAACCTCCAAATAACATGTCATGAACCGACTTTTAAGACTTTTCCTCGTACTTAAAGTAGTCAAAATCTGCCGCACCACGATCCCCGGAGGTATCTATGCAGTGCATACCAACAAAAGCCCCGGTAAAGAACCCGGATTCTTCTATGTAGTCGTCGGAGAGCTTGTAGCTATCAAACTTTTGCGGTATTTGAGTAAACGTTTTCCCGTCAAAAGAGTAGCTAAAAGTATAGTGCATTTGCTCCACATCTACACGGAAATACACTGCTGCAACGTCGGCCGGCACAGGAATCTGCCCATCACTCCCCAATGGGTAGCTTACCCTTTGCCGATCACATGTCATAATATCAATCACTTTACCCTTTTTTTCGCTAAGGGTTAGGTGAACACTGGTCCAGTTTTTTGTGTTGTAGTAGCATACAAGCCCTGCCTGCTGCTGAAAAGAAGTTGGGTTAAACTCCAGCTTTGTTTCAGCTGTAAAGGTAAAACTTTGCCATCTGCGAGCCACAAGAGATTGTTCAAAAAGAGAATGGAAGGATTGACGACCATATAACCGCAAATGCCCAGGGCGGGAAGTCAGGCAACCCAAGTTTTTATCGAAAGGTATTCGCAATGTGTTAAAATGGTGGTTTAATTTTGGCTCGTCAAAATCGTCTACGGTTGGGTAGTCTGCGGGCCATTTTACCTCCGGCAAATCCGGTGCTTCTACCTCAACAGAGGGTTTGTTGCCGCCTACTACATATGGCCAATCATCTTCCCAGTATAGCTTTTGTATAGATGTTTCACGACCTAGTTGGCAAAAGCCTCGGCTTTGAGTGATAGGCACACCGGGAAGCCTTGTGGGGCGACCCATCAAATGAGCCAGGTACCACTCCCCATTTTGGGTTTCTACCATAGATGCGTGGCCGGCTTTTTGTAAAGGAATAAGGGGATATGTCCAAGATGTTAAAATAGGATTTTGCGGATGAAGTTCATAAGGGCCGTCTACATTTTTGGAACGAGCCAATGTAACGGCATGTTCAAACTTTGTGCCGCCTTCTGCGGTGATTAAGTAATAGTAGTCTTTTACCTTGAAAATGTGAGGTGCTTCTACAAGCCCAAGCTCCGTGCCTTTAAAAATGACTTTTTTGTCGCCTGTCAGCTTGCGGTTTTTGTAGTCGTATTCTTGTAGCACAATGCCGTAAAAAGAATGGTTGTAAGACCGCTGATCCCAAACCATATTTACAAACCATTTACGCCCATCTGTATCATGGAACAGGGAAGGGTCAAACCCGGAACCATTCATATAAATTGGCTCGCTCCACTCCCCATCTATTGTGGTACATGTTACTAAATAGTTTGTTACGTCTTTCCAAGCACCGCCGGTAACTTTTACATCGCTGTAAATAAGCCAAAACTGACCGTCGGCATAGGTTAGAGCGGGAGCCCAAACACCACCGCTGTCGGGGTTTCCTTTCATATCCAACTGGCTCACCCTTTGCAGAGGATTACTCACTAAACGCCAGTTAACCAAATCTTTGGAGTGATGTATTTGAACACCGGGAAACCACTCAAAGGTAGAAACGGCTATGTAGTAGTCGTCACCAACTCTACAAATGCTCGGGTCGGGATTGAATCCCTTTAAAACAGGGTTATGTATCGTTTTTTTCATGTTTCTTCCTCCTTGTATATTTTTTTATGTTAACTAGTATAGCATATTAGTATGAATTTGTATAGCTTTTTGGCATACTTCTAACTGGAAAATTTGGGCATGAGTTTTGGGAGTGTTGCAAAAAAACTTCTATACTGTTAAAATATGTGAGTAGCTATAGTAGTTCCGCTATGCGTGGAATTGCCATATAGTATAAAATAAGGAGGAAAAAATGACAATTACAAAAGAAAGGCAACGCTGTTTGGATGTAATAACCTCTGTACCGGAAGAATATATAGAATATTTGCAGGTAATGCTAATAGATGCATTTGACGAAATAATGATAGAGGAAGAAAGACGTGAAATGGAGGAGTATAAAGCCGATATGATGGATATATATGAATGTACATATCCGGACGGCGACTACCCCGAAACATTTGAAGAATTTTTGGCGAGATGCAGGAAAGAACGCGGATTAAAGTAATACCAGATATGTGCCGAATATAGCAAATTAACTTTTCGTTATTCCTTGTAAATCAGAAAAGTTAATTTGCTGTATAAATAGACATAACATCTTTTAATTGATCGTAGGTGGAGGCTTTATTTATTTGTGTTCGCAAAGCGGCTGCTCCCGGCAACCCCTTTATATACCAACCGCAATGCTTGCGCATTTCTCGTATTGCTACATGCTCACCACGATATAATATTGAGCGGTACACGTGTTCCAAACACGTTTCCATTTTTTCCTTTGGGGTAGGATCCGGAAGTGTTTCTCCTGTTTTGAAAAAATGGATTAGCTTGCTAAATATCCAAGGATTACCGAAGGTTCCACGACCTATCATTAGTGCATCCGCCCCCGTTGTTGAAAAAGTCTTTTTTGCGGATTCTGTATCTACAACGTCTCCGCTGGCAATAACCGGTATGGTAACAGATTCTTTTACTTTAGCAATAATGTCTAAATCTACAACGCCTTCATACTGTTGCTCTCTTGTGCGTCCGTGTACGGCGATTGCCACAGCACCCCCGGCTTCGGCTTCTTTTGCTACTTCCAATGCAGTAACTTTGCCATTTATCCCTTTTCGTATTTTTACCGTAACGGGTTTTTTTATTGCACGGCTAACCGTACGCACAATCTCACCAACCTTTTTGGGGAATTCTATAAGGGCGGAACCTTCGCCGTTATTCACTATTTTTTTTGCCGGACAACCCATATTAATATCCAAAATATCAAAGGGCAAATGCTCGATTTTTTGGGCGGCACTCGCTAAAATTTTTGGGTCGGAACCAAAAATTTGCAACGTAGTGGGTCGCTCTTTTTCGGATGTTTGGGTTAAAAACTGAGTATTGGCACTTTCGTAAAGAATCCCCTTGGCACTAATCAATTCGGTATATACAAGGAATGCCCCATGGCTTTTGCAAATTTCTCTAAAAACCAGGTCTGTAACTCCTGCCATGGGCGCTAAAAAAATATTTCCGGGTATATCAAGATTTCCTATTTTTATTGGTTTTAAGAGGCTCAATTTGTACACTCCTTTAGCAAATTACAATGAAATAACCGCATGGGCATTAGTATTTAGTGGAGATAACTCGCCTTGCAAAAATTTGTAATACCCCAGAGCAGCTATCATTGCACCATTGTCTGTACAAAAAACAGGCTTGGGTATATGATAGTCAATACCCAACTCCTCTGCAAGAGATTGTATTTTGTTGCGCAAAAGGCTATTGCAAGCTACACCACCACATACCGTCAGGGTAGTGGCTTTGGTTTGCTTTATTGCAACAGCGGTCTTTTTTATTAACACATCTATTGCCGCTTTTTGAAAACTAGCGGCAATATCTTTATTTACTATTTCCTCGTTTTTCATTGTTTTTGTGTTGATATAGTTTATAACAGCGGATTTTAGCCCACTATAACTAAAATCCAACCCTTGGTTGGCAAAAGCCATGGGAAAAGGGATATTTGGAACACCTTCTTTTGCTAAAGCATCCAGTGCCGGACCGCCCGGATACGGGAGTTTTAACAAACGAGCTACTTTGTCGTAAGCCTCACCTACAGCATCATCTTGTGTGCTACCCAGTATGTTGTATGTATGGTAATCTACCACATTTATAAGCATGGTATGACCACCACTCACCACCAAACACAAAAAGGGCGGTGCAACATGGCTTTCCAAAAAATTGCTTGCAATATGGCCCTGTATATGATGAACAGCCACAAAAGGCAAATCTGCACCATATGCCAGTGCCTTGCCGTAATTTAACCCAACCAAAAGAGCCCCGATAAGGCCAGGTCCGTTTGTTGCGGCTATTGCCGAAAGCTCTCTAATGGTTATACCTGCCTGTTCCAAAGCACAATCCACCACTTGGCTAATATTTTCTATGTGTTTACGAGCCGCTACCTCCGGTACCACTCCACCAAACTGAGCTTGGTATTGGGCAGAAGACGCAATAACGTTAGAAAGCACCCGCCTTCCATCTGCCACCACGGCGGCAGAAGTTTCGTCGCAAGATGTTTCTATTCCTAAAATTTTAATGTCGGTCATAATATGCCAATGTGGTAGTTTTGCCATCGTAGCCTATGTGGGTGTTAGGGAAAATAGCCTGCGCTACGTGCAAAAATTCTGACGGCTCTGTTAAAGCGGGGCTGTAGTGGGTTAACCACAGTTCCTTTACTCCGGCTCTTTTTGCCAAAACAGCAGCTTCGCTAAATAGCATGTGTTTGTATTCTTGAGCCTTTGGTAGTTTTTCGTCTTCGCCGTAAATGCCCTCACAAATAAACAAATCTGCACCACCGGCAAATTCGACAAGTTCCTCTACGGGGCGGCTGTCTGTACAGTAAGCTATTTTAAAGCCCTGTCGCGGAGGTCCCATTACCATGGCACTTTCTACAACTCTGCTGTTGTGTACTATGTTTTCGCCCTTTTGTAAAAGAGAATAATACTTTGGCGAAAGACCCATCTCTCTGGCCTTTTCTACGTTAAACTTGCCTGCTCTGTGAGTTTGTATACAGTAGGCTAAGCAGGCTATGCCGTGGTCTACAGATAGTGTGTTGATCGTCATTTCGTCTACTTTTATTTTTTCGCCTCCAATACACTCCCTATATATTATAGGGAAGGGGAGACCACGGGCAATAACCAACAAACTTTCTATTAAAGTCTCAAGCCCCGTTGGACCGACAATAGTCATTGCCGTTGTTTTGCCGGAATTTGCAATTGTGTGCAAAAGCCCGGGTAACCCGGAAACATGATCCGCATGAAAATGGGTTATACAAATTGTATCTATATTTTTGAAACCCCAACCCAAAATATTTAGGCTAACTTGGGTACCCTCGCCACAGTCTATTAAAATAGTGTTTGTTTTGTAACGCAGTATAGCAGAGGATAAGAATCTGTGTGGCAAAGGCATCATTCCTCCTGTGCCAACTAGGGAAATATCCAACATCTTTATTACCTGTTTTTCTTTCCATTATAATACTTATAATTTTTATAATATTTCCAGATTATGGGGCAAATTTTCTTCAAAACCTGCTGCTGTTACCCGCACAAACCGGTTGTTTTCTATTAAATCGTCTATCGATGTTGCACCACAATAGTACATGCCGTCCTGAATGCTTTTTAAAAGGATCTGTATAATCTCCTTTACTTCACCCCTGTACTCTATGCGTCCTTCCACTCCCTCGGGCAAACTAAGACCCATGCTGTGTACCGGCTCATCGCTCTCGTCTTGATTGCGTCTATATTTTTTGTATTTGCGTCCTTTGTATAATTCTATGCCGCCGGGGCACTCTTCAAACCCTGCCAACATAGAACCCATCATAACAAGACTGGCTCCGGCAACATGAGCTTTTATAATGTCACCACTGGAGCGAATCCCTCCGTCTGCAACAATGGGTACCCCCCTGGGGATAGCTACTCTGGCACAGTTAACAATAGCGGTTATTTGCGGCATTCCTACCCCGGCAACGATGCCGGTTGTGGCAATTGAGCCAACCCCCACACCAACCCTTAGTGCATCCGCCCCGGCATTGATAAGCTCTTCGGTGGCTTCCGGCGTTACTATATTACCTGCCATAATAGGTAGCTTAGGAAAGCTGTGTTTTACGTTTTTTATGGTATCTACCATTGCTTGGCAATGCCCGTGCGGGGTATCTATCACAACAATATCCACAAGACTCTCAACAAGGGCTTGAACCCTTTCCATATAATCGCTTGCAAGACCCACCGCAGCCCCCACAAGCAAAGCTCCGCTTTCATCTTTTGCAGAGTTTGGGTATTGAATAGACTTTAGTATATCTTTTGTGGTAATAAGACCTTTAAGGTCTCCGAATTCGTCTACAATGGGCAGTTTTTCTATCTTGTGTCTGTCCAATATCACTTTTGCATCTTTTAATGTTGTACCCTCTGGAGCAGTTATCAAATTCTCCCTTGTCATTATCTCGTATACTTTTTTGTATTTGCTGCTGTCGTTAAAACGTAAATCCCTGTTGGTTAGTATACCTATCAACTTACCATATTCTGTAATAGGCACGCCGGAAATGCGGTATTTTGCCATTAGCTCCTCGGCCTCGACTACATAGGCATTGGGACCAAGAGAGAAGGGGGATTTTATTACTCCGAATTCGGAACGTTTTACTTTTTCCACCTCTGTTGCCTGATCTTCTATTGTCATATTTCTGTGTATAATGCCAATGCCGCCATTTCGCGCCATAGCTATAGCCATGCGAGATTCTGTAACGGTGTCCATGGGGGAGCTAATAATAGGGGCATTAAGAGTGATGGTTTTTGTAAGTTTTACCTTTAGGCTAACTTGTGTGTTGTAACTTACAGCCCTTCTGGGTATAACAAGGACATCATCAAAAGATAAGCCTTCTTGGGTTAGTTTTTGCATAAATTAAATTCCCCCTCTCGTTAACATATAGCACTTTTACTAATCAGAAGGTAGCCTTAGTGACATTAATGCCTGTTCAAATGTAGAATTTGGCCAAAACATCAACTGCCCTGACAGTAGTGTAGTTGTTGCCTCTTGGGCTACAAGAAACTGTGTAAAAGCCACCGGGTCGTTTATGATTCCGTTATGATACAGTATATTTGCTACATCAAGGGCGGCTGTGTTGTGTGCTAAATATATTAAAACGCTTTCGTTATTTTCGTTATTTCCATCATATTGTATATTATCTTGTGCATCTTGCACGTAGGTTTGAGGCGGTGGTTCCGTTGTTGTGTAATAGGATTCCATGGGGAAGCCTAAAAGTTCAGCCAGTGCCGCTATTATCTGCTCTTCCGTGTATTCCAACACAGCTGGATATTCTGTGGATTCTTCAAAATATTCCAAATATCCCGGTTGTTCCGTCAAATACCCCATATATTCTTGTTCTGTTGGCTCTTCTTCAAACTCGCTCATCTGCTGCTCGTATATATTATGCTCTTGATCCAAATCGGCTTCCACCAAACTGTAGCCCATTTCTTGAACAATTTGCAATATTTCTTCGGGAGATGGAACAACTAAAACTTCTTCTGTCTGTGTAATAATTATCGGCTCGGGAGCTAATAAACCGGAGAGCAGATAAAAAATTCCGGTAACAAAAAGTATCCCCACTCCTAAACCAAATGTAAAACTTTTTTTATGCATTTTTATTCTTTCCTAACTCTAAAACAAGGCTAACCTCTCCTTGACCAAGGTTAAGGCTTTTTGCTATTTCTTGTATCGGCATCCCTTTTTGGGCAAGCCCTTTTATCTCTGTATGTTTTGGGTTAGCAGAATTGTACGCAGTCATAAAACTGTGAAACTCTTGATCTTTTATCGTGTTTGCGTAACCACCGTTTTGTGGGCTTTGCGTGTTTTGTGGTGCCGGTTGTGATTGAGGCTGTGGCTGAAGCGGCGGTGGTTGGGGTTGTGGTTGAAGCTGAGGTGGCGGCATAAACGCAGCCGAAACTACCTCATTTTTCGTGTTTTTCACTTTATTCTCTTGCTCCTGTTCTTGCTTTTGATCCACAAGAGAGTATATGTATAACAACTCTTTATACTTTTCTGTCATTTCATCAAAAATACTTTGGGACAACTTGGAAAGCTCCTCCATCGCACTATCTGCATCCTCTATGGTTGCTCTTAGCTTATCCATCGTTTCCTCTGTGGCAGCTTGGGCATTTTCTGCCGGTTTAAACTTTATGACAGAATAAACAATAAACACTACCCCAATTAAAAACAGTAAAAAAATTATAATATTAAGCATAAAAACACCGATTAAATAGGAAGCCATTCCACTTAATTTTATTTTGGAAAGGGTTGGAATTAAGTGGAATAGCTATAGTCAGCTATATAGAAAAATCAAATTTAGAACCATATGGGTTTGGCTCTTTATCTTCTTTTCTTTCTTTTGGTTGTATATTGTGTTTGTTTTTTCGTGCATTTGTACCGCTATTGCCGCTTCGTCCGTCTTTGTCAACATTGTTTTGCTCAACATTTTCGTTTTGCAACACTCTGGAGGCATCTGCCTCGGCTTTCCTTTGCAAAATGTTGGAAAAAACCTGCTGGTCGGCTCCTGCTCTCGCCGATGCAGCAGCATCTTGCTTTAGCACCTCTGTGCTTCGAGGTATCAAAACTTGCATATCTATAGGTCTTATGGCCATGACAAACCTCCTATGAGCTAGCTCCTCAACTCTTGCCTATTTTCGTATAATGTATCCAATATTCTATTGTAATATTCCTGAGCCGAACTGTGGTTTTTTTCTATACTGTCTATTGTTGCACGCATTGCTGTTTCGGCTTTGGAAAGTATTTCGTCTGCATAATCAACTGCATTTACGCGTATGCTTTTTGCATCTCGCTTGGCTTCTTGCATAATAAGTTCAGCCTCTTCTTCGGCAGTCTTGTATATTTGATGTTCACTAATCATTTTTTCAGCTTTATTATAGGCATCTTGCAAAATCGACTCCGCCTCTTGCCTGGCGCTTTCTATTGCAGACTCGGAACGCTTTTCTGCATCTCGCAAAAACTTGTCCTTGTTCTCTACCAATTTTTTGGATTCCTTAAGCTCACTGGGAAGATTAAGCCTTATTTCGTCTATAATGTCATATATTTGATCTTTATCAACAGCTACCTTGCCGGAAAAAGGAACAGCTTTGCTAGATTCCAACACGTCTTCAATTTGTATTAAATATTTCTCCATGGAATTGGCATCCATCGTAACAACCCTCCCTTTTTCATGATTGTTCGGTTTTCTTTTTTACGTCATCATATATCGCAGGGTGTACCATTGTGGATATATCGCCACCAAAGTGAGCCACCTCTTTTACAACCCTAGAGCTTATATACAAATATTGCAGGCTCGTTGGTATAAGTATCGTTTCTATATCGCTGTTCAGTTCTCTGTTCGTGAGAGCCATCTGAAATTCAAATTCAAAATCGGTAAGAGCTCTTAAACCGCGTATTATAAATTTGGCATTATGTTTTTGTGCAAAATCAACAAGCAAGCCGGAAAAAGAGTCTACTTTTACATTAGGCATGTCCTTCGTTAAAAGCTCCAAATGGCTAATCCTTTCTTCTACAGTAAAAAGCGCATTTTTAGAAGAATTTTTAAGTACGGCAACTATCAGCACATCCGTTAAAGACAGCGCTCTCTTTATTATATCTACATGCCCCAGTGTTACGGGGTCAAAACTGCCGGGATAAATTGCAATCATAAAATTTTTGTATCCTTTCCGTTTCGTATCTTTTCCGAATCTTTCTTGTAGGTCAAAATATCAAAAAACTCTTTCAAGTTTGCTTCTTATATGATTTCTCATAGATTCCTCATACTCTTCACAACGATTCCTCACAAAAAACACAAGTTGGGTATTGCCGTAATTTCTAACTTTTGTTATGGTAAAGCCTTGAAAATTTGTTTGAGTTTTTTTTGTTTGCTGTTCCAAAATCACAAAACCCCTTTGTGCAACCAATTCGTAGTTGCTTATGTCAGCAAAAACTCTGTGCATATCTTTGAAGTCCCGAGGAGGGTCTGCATAAATAAAGTCAAAGTTGCTATTCTCCAATAGCTTCAATGTTTGCAAAACATCTTTGCTAATTATTTTGTAAATGAAATTTTGTTTGTTTTTATCTGTTTTATTCGTTTTATCTATTTTGCTTATTTTGTTTATTTTGTCTATATTTTGCTGTGTTAGTTGAGAATATTTGTCCACAAAAACACAGTTATTGGCTCCTCGGCTAAGAGCTTCTATTCCGATTTGGGCAGTTCCACTAAATAAATCCAAAAAACTTGCATCAAATATATCATTTTGGATAATATTAAAAAAAGATTGTTTTACGTGATCTAAGGTTGGCCTAATATTATTGTCCGGTGGGGTATTAAGGTGCAGACCACGCAAAGCTCCGGATACAACCTTCATATTATGTACACCTTTTATATACACCTTACAGCAGTTCCGTACACAAAAAGAACGCCATATATTATTGTATTGTTTTCATAATGTAGTTATAAGCTATATTCGATTAACTTAATTTCCGTTAAAGGTTTTTACGATTTTTAAAATCTCTTTAAAATCAAAAATCTTTAAAGTCAAAGTTAACACACCATATTATACATAAAATATTTCCATAAGTCAATTTCGTTAAAATTTTTGAATTTTGAAATTTTGAGTGTTGTAATGCGAACTTACAAAATTTGCAGATTTAAGAGGGGTAATATGAATTTTACTATAGAAATTATTTAGAAATTATTTTTTATTGTGATAATGACGTAAACTAAATTTCCATGACTCAAAAAAATGCTATATTGCGAAAGCAAAAAAAATATGCTATTATGAAACAAGGGAAGGTGATGCCATGAAAAAAATATTAGAACACCAAATAGAGCAAGCAAAACACATAGTATCCAACAAGACAAAGCAAGAGTTTGAAAGGGAAAAAGCCGATCTTTCAATATTAAACGATACTATATTTGAGAACGTACTCTCGAACCCCAAAAATAATCCGA
>JGI24700J35501_10930897_pt1 | contig 36353 bp, 31 predicted proteins | sample TergutTh196P1_FD_35501 | JGI IMG/M metagenome (IMG submission 35501)
AGCTTTGTTTTGATGTTTTCACACATCTTGCTGTTTAAACTTTTTATGCAACGAACGTGATAGATGAAAGAAAATGATTGACTTTTGAAATATAATCTGATAAAATGACTGTTAATGAAAGAAAATCTGCTGGAGAAGAGGATAAATCTTTCAAGATAACAAAATAAGGAGGATTTGCGATGTTAAAAATATTAATTGGTGTTGTTGGTGTCGTTGCAACAACGCTTGCGATCTTACAAGGTGTTAATGTGCATATTAGCTCTGCATCTCATCCAGAACGAACAGATTTTGTTTTTTCTGCTCATCAAACACATTCACGCCAGATTACATTTCGCCCTTCCAGAGGGAATATAAGAGCGGCTGGTACACAGATAGCGGGAAGTACGCCGACAACGTACGGACTTAGAAGAGCTTTAAATAACGGTGCAATGACGCGAATTGCTACGATAACAATTAGCACTAATAATGCTCGTTCTAGTACTAACGTTTTGCTGGGAACACAAAATGCAACACTTACTAATCAGTTCCGAGTTGACATGGTACGTGATACGCCACGAGCTTCTGCTAACACGTTTAGGCTTTTCGCTTTTATTCAATGATAAATTAAGTACCTCATGAGGTACTTAATTTTAAATTTAGAAAGATTTCTTGTATAGGAGGCTTTTTTTGAAAATAAACTTCAAGGATATTACGATTAAAAACAATTTATATGTACAGGCTGGAGAAATTGAGATTTTTCCTAATAAAATTAATGTCATCACGGGCAAAAATGGCGTTGGAAAATCTTTACTTTTATCTTATTTCCACAATCAACTGCCCAATAGTACATTGATCTCACAGAAAAATGATGAAATTATTCCGACTATCACAACATTAGAAAATGTTTCTTTAACGATTAAGACCAAAAATAAAGTTGATCAAGTGACAGAATGGTTTGATATGTTTCATTTAGCTTATTTACTCACATCTAAAACAAAGAACTTGAGCGGGGGAGAAAAGCGGATTATCTCCATTATTCGAGGTTTATTATCAGATGCACCGCTTATTTTAATAGATGAACCGACGAATGATTTGGATTTTGAAAAAGTAGCGATCTTACTTGATTTATTGATCAACTGTTGTGATCATAAAACATTTTTAATTGTGACACATGATGACAGGGTTGAAAAAATCGCTCATGTGAACTATGTCATAGAAAACAGGAAAATAGGTTTAAGTCATGCTGATACGAAAACCTCTATCGATCCAATCAAGGCGTGGGAAACATCTCCTGCGTGTGATGAAAAAAGTATCAAAACAAATCAGGAACCCTCTTTTAAAAAGATTTTATGCAGCGCACTATCTTCTCTCATAAGAGCGCTATCAGGCTTTACAACTTTCAACTCTAAATTTGGTGCTAATAAAATAGAAAAAGTTTTCACTTTCAATTTTATGATGATGATGTTAACAGCTACTGCCATTATTTATAGTCATGGCATGATACAAGAAGCAAACGCTCATTATGTGATGCAGTTTGATGAAATAAATGAGAATCAAATAGATATTATGAGTCCTATGACAGTGAGACAAGATAGCTTAGTCACGGCTTTACCGATTAGCTTTATTGAATTTATACAGACATCTGCATTGATTCCCAGTCGAGATGAAATTGAAGCATATGTTGATCGTATCATTCATATGCCATTTACATTTACCTTGGAGTTGCCACCGAGTGATGATTTTGAAAAATTTGTACTTGAATATCGAAAAATTAATGAAGGACGTTTTTTACAACCTTTAGAAATTTATGCGACGGATATATTAGGGTATGAAGTTGGCTCTGTTTTTATTGATTCGTCGACTATCTTTACAGATGATTTTAATTTTAATAATGGGATGGAAGCTTATGTGATGGAACCAGCCCTTTATTTTGAAGCGACATCATTACTAAGGGAGCGTTATAATAGTCGGAATGATCCTTTGCGTGCAACTTACATTGTTTTGATCTTGTCTGAAGAAATTGATTTTTGGCAGTTTTTAGAAAGTCGTTATATTCAGCGTATTTCTGGGGGTAACTATTGGATAAGATCAAATGAAATTATTAGCATTTTAAATCAAGTTTTGATATTTTCTTCTCATGACACTTTATTAAATCAGTCACTGACAATCGGATTATTTTTATTCATGGGTAATACGTTTAGTAGTCTCTTATATTCAATTGTTAATAGAAAAAAAATGACTATTTTACGTCATTATGGCTTTGATTATTCAGAAGTTCGCGTGAAAATTTTGAAAAAACTTAATTCTAGAATCATCTTGTTACTTCTTGTGATGACGATCTTGTTTGGAAACACATTTTTTTTAATAGGTACACCACTGTATCAAACATTCGTTGGCTACGCACCGGCCCTTTCGATGATAGCTGCGTTAATAATGAGTCAATTAATGAATCGAATACTTATTTATTTCAATTTAAAATCGATTTATCGCTGGGAATCCAGATAGCCATATGTACGTTCAAAGGAGTCTAATTGTATGATCATTAAAAATAAAACACTTAAGAACAATCGAATCCAAATTTCAAATATCAATTTGGATTTTAGCCAAAAAGGTGTTTATATCATCAGTGGAGAAAATGGTGTTGGAAAAACAACATTATTAGAATCATTGCTTTATGAATTGAATAATGGGCTGTCGTTTGTGAATGAAGCCCATCAAAAAGCATATGATCAAAGCAAACAATCATTATTTGCTTATTTACCACAAAATATCGCAGCTCCTAAATTGAGAATTGAAGATTATCTAATCGAAACGCATTCAGAAGAGAGCGCAACCTTGTCACATTATTTTAAAGCATTTGAATTGAATGTCAATGTATTAAAAACTAAATTTTCAGATTTGAGTGGTGGAGAACAAGTTAAAATTGCTTTTATCAATACGTTATTAAAGAACACACCGTATATCTTTTTGGATGAGCCGACAAACAACTTAGATGACACATCTACTTTACAATTAAAGAAGATGATTGAATCTTTTAAGAATGAACGCACTTTCATCATTATTACCCATGATAGTAGATTGCTGGCGTTAGAAGCAACTCAAATTGAACTTACTAAAGAGGACGTCAAGATAATCAAAGAAAATTCATCAACAACTCATTTGAATGATAAAGAGATTAAACGGATTCCTTTTTCACCTTTTAAAATGACTAAGTCATCTTTTTTTCATCCTTTAAATATCTTTGTGTTAATATTTTATCTACTCATTATTTATGCGACTTTTATTTTAAATCAGCTATTTATCGAACCGAACTATGGGAATATACCGCTACCAGATGAAGATATTATCTTTGTGTCATCAGGTTGGGAGTGGTTTTTCGAAGAAACGAATTGGCGTGTTTCAGAGTCATTGAACTTGACCATTGATATCGTCGATCAAGCTCCTTTTGTTCCTTTTTCATCAATTTTAGACATTGCAGAAATGCATGGTGTTTCAGATATTATCTTAAGTGACAGTACGTATTGGCGTGATATTCATCATTTGATCTATCGTAACGAATTATTATCTGATGTTGTCATTGTTAATCCACCAGACATGATTTGGGGGGGTTACACCATTGGACATGAGTTACTCAGACATGATTTTTTACAAGAAGGGCGTTTCCCGAAAGATAATGAACGAGAAGTTGTTTTATCAGAAGCACTTTTGCGTACCCATTTTGGATTTAATGAAAATGAGATAGAAAATGCGATAGGCGCCGTTGTTGACTTGAATCAGATTAATCATACAATTGTAGGTATATATGGAATCGATCTTTCAATTATCTCACATCACACATCTGAAAACTTTGGTTTTTATACGTTTTCAAAAGAAACTTTTGATGGTTTCCTGAGTAGCTTCACTGATGAAGGAATCGGGATAAATGACATGTTAACTTATCCACTTCAACCCATTTTTATTGTCACAATGCCTGGTGAAGAAGCGCAACTTTTAACAGAACTCCTGACTCAATTCCCAAATGGTGAATTCTTTTCAAGTACCTATGCATCTGCATGGACGATGTCTTTAAATCGTGAAACGATGGGCGTTCTTTATCGAAGGGGCTTTTTACAAATGGGTGCAATTGGTATTTTTGGTTTGCTATTTGCTTCTGAATTTCACAAAGCTTTGAAAGAAAAGTTTAACTATTTAGAAGTTTATTATCTTGATAAAAGAAGAATAAGATGGGCATTTTTCATGTGGCATTTCATTGGCTATGTTTCTATTCTCTCTATATGCCTTGTTTTAATGTTCATCACACCTTATGTTGTCAATCATATTTTTAATGATCATGTATTTAATCAATTTTTTAGACGACTAGCACCGCTTACGACACTAGGTGTTGGGCTCGTAAGCCTCCCTTCTTTCATATATCTCTACATAAAGAGCTTATAACGAATCATTGATTAGAAGGGGTTGGCAAGGAAAAGTTTGATCCTCGGATAAGGCGACAAAATAAAAACGTATTTATTAAATATGCTTCACTTATGAGACACTCCCAATGAAATAGACGAAGGAAAACGAAAAATTTCCGAAATCTATTCATTGGGCGTTTTAATGTTAGAGCCATATAAAATGAAGCATCAATTTTTTATAAAAAGATGTGTCGCCCAGTGTTTATTTTCTTGATAACATGTTAAAATTTCTTTTTTTAAGGTATGAAATGATATCGAATGGTGCATGATTTAATCATCATGTGTTTTTAAATCAAGAAGGAGTGTACGAATAGGTGAAGAAGTTAAAGTTAATGCTTGTTATGTTCACGGTCAGTTTTTTTATAATGGGTTGGGTCATGACTGTTTGGGCTCAAGAAGGTGGTTATGAAGATGATGTGGGCTTACTTGAAGCAGTGAATGAAGGTGAAGCAGTTGATGCTTTAGAAGATGATCAAGACAGGTTGATTGAAGCGGTTGAAGATGATGTCGGGGGAACTGGGTGGATGAGTACGCAAGGTTTCTTTTCGGAAGAAGATCGAGAAAATGCTTATATTTGGTATGATGAGCCAGATCGTGTGGTGACCTTAGCAGCGACGCCAGCAGGGACTGCGTATACCAGGTTGAGACAGGAGATTATTGCTGCACCAGCAGGAGAAATTACCCATATTATTATTCCTTTTCATATTAATACTGGTGATATTACAGGTAATGGTGTCACAAATACAGCGGGAAGTGGTTCGGTAGTCGGCATACGCCCAGGTGCAACGGTCGTGTTGATCGGACAACATCAAGTCGCAACGACGAGTATTATTGAGCCTAATGATCGAAGGATTGTCATCACGGACACCAATGGTTTAGGTGTGTCACGGATGTTTCGGGTGCGTGGCGACGGTGATGAGCGAACAGCTCTGGTCTTTAGAAATATTGTGCTCCAAAATGGTTCTACAGGTGCTCAGGGAACACCAGCGAATCCACCTGCACCGCTTGCTTTAGCTTCACAAACAGCAGCAGGTGGAACGCGCGGCGGTTCTGTTACGATTGAAAATGGATCTGTGACAGCAGGAGCAGCGGGTGGATCGGTTCCCAATGGTACGTTGATTTCACCAGGTGGTGGTGGTCATGTGGTTTTTTGTCGTGGGACTGTGATTAGAAATACGTCATCGGATAATAATTCAGGAGCTGTTGAGCTGCAACTAAATGGACGTTTCACGATGCAAGAAGGTGCTCAAATTATTAACAATGCGGCGCATAATAGCGGAGGCGGTGTCGGTTTAACAGGTGGGAATGCCATTTTTAACATGCATGGTGGCGTGATCGAGGAGAACTTTGCCCGTTTAGGTGGCCCAGGTGGCGGAGGCGGTGGCGTCCTTTTGGGAAATGGGACTGCGATTTTTAATATGCATGGTGGTGTGATCAGGGGTAATCGAGCAGGTGTCACCAATGCAGCGGGAATGGCTCAAGCAGATGATGCCAGCCGTAATGGCGGTGGTGTTCGCGTTTTTAATGGGACCTTTAACTGGTATGGTGGAGATATTTATAATAACAGTGCTTCTAATGGTGGCGGTATTTCGGTGGCGAATGGCACTGTTAACATGGACCGAAGCCGTGTTTTGAGGGAAAATGTTGCAACAGGTGGTGGTGTGCTTGGTGTGGGTGGTGGTGTCCACGTCACAGGTGGCTATTTTCATTTACACGCCGGTGAAATTACGGCTAATGCAGCTAATACGGTCGGTGGCGGCATCGCCGTTCTTGGGGGTCAAGTGATTGTTCATGGCGGTGAAATTCATGCGAATCGCTTCATTCCGACTACAGGTGGAAGTGGTGGCGGTGTTTACATTCGCGACGGTGAGTTTCGGTTAGCTGGTGGAAGCATTCATGATCATGGCGGTGAAGGAAATCAAACTGTTGTTAATGGTGGTGGTGTTTTTTTGTCTGGCGGTTCACTTGTTATGACGGATGGCGACATTCATCATAACACAGTAACAGGTCACGGTGGTGGCATTGGTGTAACTGGAACGGGTGTAACGGCAATTCATGTGCGTGTCGAAGGAGGTCACATTCATCATAATACGGCTGGTGGTTTTGGTGGTGGTGTGGGCATTACGAGGACGGCTGCACCTGATGCGGCTGCAACAGCAGCACTTATTCCCATTTTTAATATGACAGGTGGCGAAGTAAGTAACAACTTAGCAAGTCAATTTCCAGGGATCCACTTTGCACCAGTTGTTAACAATACCATTGCCGGAACAGTGGAGAGCACCTTACCTAACAACAACTTGAATGTTTCAGGAACTGCGATCATTGATGCGCTTAGTTATGTTCCGAATGTGACACAAACAAAAAATGGCACAACAGGGAATACGAGCAATACCATGACGCTCAATATAGGCGGTGAAGCAGAGATTGGGTTGTTGATAGTCGAACCCCTTCTTGCCATCCAAGGAACTGGAACAACAGCTGCTAGAGAAAATAGCTTTCAATTCAACTTATCAGATCAAGCGTTGATTAGGCAAAGGCTCGTCTTTGATCCGACACTCACCTCATCAGGTGGAACGGGAGGTGAAAGTATACGAGCGAATACATTAAACTTTACGATGAGCGGTGGAACACTTGGACAAGGTGTCGATTTTGTTCCAAGTATGATCTCAGGTGGTGGTGCGACCACGGGTACACGCAACAACCAAGTGACATTCACAATAAGTGGCGGCGTCATTTATGGGACAACGGTACAAAATGGTGGTGGTATTAATTATCAACCCCATTTACAAGTGGCATCAGGTGGTGCAGTGGCACAACGTTCTAATGTCTTTCACTTGAATCTTGACGGTGGTGTCATTCGTGAAGGTGTGGCAACAAGTAACGGTGGTGGTGTTTTTCATCTGCCAGTTGGGCAAGTGCCACCAGGGACAACGGAGGGTCACAGCTTTTTTATGAGGATGCGTGATGCAACGGTTGAAGACAATCGAGCGATTGTCAATGGTGGTGGTATTTTTGTTTCATTTCAGATTTTGAATGGAACCACATCAATTCCCATCGTTAACATGAGTGAAGAAAGTGGTGAGAATCAACCTCGATTTGAAAGGGTCATTCGCAATAATATAGCTGGAGGCGATGGCGGTGGTTTATACCTGGATCAAAACATTAATCTGCCTTTGATCATGAATGATGTCATCGTGACAGGAAACAGGGCAGAATCTGGCAATGGTGGTGGCATCTTTGTTTGGCCAACTGGTGAAAACAGAGCACTCACGATGAATAACAGTCGGATAAGCGATAATGTCTCCTTTGGCAATGGTGCTAGTCTTTGGAATAATCGTGGACATCACCTCACGATGAATAACAGTCATTTGGATCGCAATACAACGCTGACAGGAGAAGGTGGTGGCTTACATTTTAATCCGAATGATACAGGTCCAGCGAGTAACCGTGTCCTTACTTTAAATGGTACAAGTACCATTAATGACAATGAGGCCCCTGGCGCCGCCGATGGCGGTGGTCTTTTCGCAGAACGTGCGACGATCACGCTTAATGATGAAAGTGAAATGAGCGGCAACAGGACGACGGGTAGAGGTGGTGGTCTGTTTGCCGTTGACACGATTTTTAATCTTTATGGTGAAAGTCGAATGAATGGGAACAGTGCAGGAGAAGGTGGTGGCATTGCTGCTACTGGCACAACGATTAACTTCCATGATGAAAGTCGAATGAATGGGAACAGTGCAGGAGAAGGTGGTGGCATTGCTGCCACCGACACAACGATTAACCTTCATGATGAAAGTCGAATGAATGGGAACAGTGCAGAAGAAGGTGGTGGCATTACTGCGACTGGCACAACGATTAACCTTCATGATGAAAGTCGAATTGATGGGAACAGCGCAGGAGAAGGCGGTGGCATTACTGCGACTGGCACAACGATTAACCTTCATGATGAAAGTCGAATTGATGGCAATGATGCTCAGCAAGGTGGCGGTATTGCTGCTACCAACACAACCATTCATCTCTATGGTGAAAGTCGAATTGATGGCAATGATGCTGGCAATGGTGGTGGTATTTCAGGGGTGGATGCAACCATTCATCTGAATGATTCAAGTCAAATAAGTGATAATGACGCTGGCAATGGTGGCGGTATTTTCGCCACCAACACAACGGTTGTCCTTCGTGGAGAAAGTCAAATAAATAGAAATCAAAGTGATCACGGTGGTGGTATTTTTGCCATTAATGGGACGATCCAATTAGAGAATGGCATGATCGGAAATAATCGATCATTTGGCAATGGTGGTGGTGTCTTTTTGTCAAGTGGCAGTCATTTCTACCTGGTTGATGGATGGGTCAGTGGCAACGTGGCTGTTAATGGTGGTGGCTTTTATGTTGAAGAATCAGCCTATTTAACAGCGACTCATGGGCAGATTGTCAACAATGCAGCTGATGCAGGCGGTGGTATTTTTTCAGAACGTTATGAAGATACGGCCATCTTGACTGAGTCAGCATACAATCATTTATTCCTCACAGAAGCATTGATTTTTGAAGGGAATAGTGCCTTTTTTTCGACTGTTGGACCGGTGAATCCAGAGCTCATTCATGAGTGGATTCCAACGACGCTAGCGAGTAGTATTCCAGATACCCATGTTTTGAATCACTATGACATTAATTATCCAAATGAGACGTTTGCGGAGTTTATCTTTTTTAAGATGGATGAGCTGATGTATACAGATTTTGAACATGCCACATTTTTATCAGGTGCAGTCTTTGATCTTTTCTATGCACAAGGTGATCAATGGGTATTTGATCAACGCATGGAGAGTGATGAATTTGGTCGTGTCGTCTTCACATCTTTAAGGCTAAACACAACGTATCGATTAGTTGAAGTTGGCGCACCGGCTGGTTATCGACTACCACAAGGTGACTGGTTGATTGCCATTGATGAAACGGGTTATCCAACCATCACAGCACAAGGTGACAATGTGCTTGCGTTTATGCACCATGAAGATCAGTTTTATTTAGGAAATTTAAAAGAATTCGAACTGCCTATTTTAGGTGGACTTGGCTTAAATGAGACCTTGGTTTTTGCAGGGCTTTCTTTGATGATTTCAGCGTGCTGTTTGTTTTTAATTGTCAAAAGATATCAAAAAAAGAGACGATGATGCATAAAGCAAGCCATTTGAGGTATGCTAAAACTATCACAAAAGTTAAAGGAGAATTCGTGAGATGATAAAAAAAATAATAAAAAGCGTTGCCATTTTGGCATTTGCTTGTATGCTCTGTGTACAAGGAACAATGCCGATTTTGGCACAACCCAATGTAAGTGGCATCGATCCTAATCAACCAGGGAGTATTACCATTAATCGCTTTGCAGGAACAACAGCAGTGAATCCAACAGAAGGAACACCACTGAATGGTATTCCTTACACCATCGAATTGGTTAGGTTGCGACCGGGAACACCACAAACGGCTGAGCATTTACGTCATCCAGAAAATTTTGAACCGGTTGAAGGAGCAGAAGCTTTCAGTGCAACGAATTCGACGGTCAATGGTGTGGCTCATTTTCCAGGGTTGCCACATGGTATTTTCTTAGTCACAGAAGGCGAACATGCGGTAACGCCAGTGGAAGACCGTGTTGCACCTTTCATTGTAGGGATACCAAGACGATCAGCAGATGACGAATCATGGATTTATGATGTGGTTGTCTATCCAAAGTCGGAAGCAGATACGATTTTAGATTTAAATAAAGAACTTGACTTAGCATGGCACCCAGAGCTGGAAGCCATGGTTGCCACTTGGACCCTTGAAACGACGATTCCAAGATTGATTGGTAATGCCACAAGACTCGAATTTGTGGATTCATTAGATCCACGATTAACCTTAGTTCCAGGAAGCGTAGTCGGAACTTATTTACGAATGGCGGAAGTGGGTGGGGTTTTAACAGCCACTGAAACGACGTTACCAACAACGGCATTCGATTACCATGTCGATAGCAATCGTGTATTGACCATTGGACTCACGCAAGAAGGGTTCAACCATTTGGGGACTCATGCAGTGCTTGCGCCAGAGGGTCGGTTAACCTTTCATTTTGAAACGACCCTTGCCACTGATGAAGCTTATTTCGGTCCGCTTACGAATGAAGCAACGCTTTATTATAACGAAGAAGACGGTGTGACAACAGCTGTGCCACCGACAGACATGTTATTTGGAATTGAGGTAGAAAAAGTGGACGTGACAGGTGCATTGCTTGACGGTGCTGTATTTGAACTGTTTTTAGATGAAGACGGAAATATCCCTGCACTTATCGGTGCCAATGGTGATAATTTACGTTTTACAACGGTCAATGGGCGCGTGATGATTCCGAATCTTCAAGCAGGTACTTATTACTTGCAAGAAGTTGAATCACCGGAAGGATTTCGCTTGATTTCAAATTTAATGCCGGTACGAGTGGGTGCCAATTATGTAACTGAAGAAGGGCGAAACCATGTCGTGATTGGACGTGTCGTCAATGAAGTAGAAGGTGGTTTTGTCTTACCTGAAACCGGTGGCGTCGGTACGATGTTATTCACGGTTGTCGGATTGGCTTTGATCGGAGGTGCGCTTTCACTTATCTTGATCGCTAAACGTCGACGCGACGATCAGCATGGCTAGTTCGTCGACAAAAACGTCAAATAAGAACAGAAAAAAAAGTGACATGATCTTGATTTTGGCGATTGTTGTTTTATTCCTCATTGGCGCAGGGTTGATGATTTATCCTGATGTGGCCAGTTGGCTTGCCAGTCGCAGCCAAGCAGGGATCGCAGCTCAGTATCATCGTGCGGTTGAATCGATTCCCAATGAAACGATTTTAGAACATTTTGAACGTGCGCGTGCTTACAATGCGTCGCTAATAGGGGGGCAAATTGAAGACCCTTTCGTTCCAGGAAGTGGTCGTGTCATCCCACCGGATTATTATGCCATCTTAAACTTGAATCAAGCCATGGGTGTGATTGACATTCCAGCGATAGATGTTCGCATTCCGATTTTTCATGGGACTGGTGAAGACGTTTTAATGCGTGGGGTCGGGCATATCCCAGAGACACCTTTTCCCATCGGTCAACTGGGAAAACATGCTGTTTTAACCGGTCATACAGGCATTCCTTCTTCGCGCTTGTTCACTGATTTAGAACTGTTGGAAGTGGGAGATCTCTTTCTTATTACTGTTTTAAATGAGCGGATTGCTTATGAAGTGGATCAAATTAATGTTGTCCTACCCGATGAAATCAACAACCTACGCAACTTACCAGACGAAGACTTGGTCACGCTGGTGACATGTACGCCTTATGGGATTAATTCCCATCGACTCCTTGTACGCGGACATCGTATTCCTTACGAAGAAAACATGGAAGCAGAGATTGAACTGATTATCAACCCGTTAAACTGGCGTATCTTACTTATTATAGGAATGTCAAGCTTATTTCTATTAGGCTGGTTGATTTACGGGATTAAAAATTGGCGAAGAAAAAAACGAAAAACATAGAAAAAGGTTGCCTTGATTATGAGGCAACCTTTTGTGGTAGTGTGCCAGACATGGCGATGTTCTAGACGATGAAAGTCCGCTTCGGAGGTATTCGTCGACCAACCATTAGGGAAGCACAAGGTGTGTGCACCGTGAGGTGTAAGCTAATTGTCGTGATCATCATTCAAGATTTTAAACGAGTTTCTGCTTCTTTAAAACAAACATGATTGCAATCAATGTAGTCATCATAACGATAATGATTGAAGAAAAGTAAATCTTAAGCGTATTAAGCAAACCGAGAGAGAAGTGATGACTCGCCAACACGTCCTCTAGCGTAGGTATAAATCCAAATCCCATCAGATTCAAATCATTAACTCGCCCTAAACTTATGACCGTAATTTCTGGTTGCGCATTTACCCATTCATTATACACTAATTGCAATGATATTTCAGAAGATATAAAATAGGAAGCAATCATGAAACATACAAATGCAACATGGAAAATCAATAAAGTTTCTGTCATAAACTGCAATACAATGTTTTTACTTTTTTCCCCTATTGCGTTATAAACATTTATTTCATATCGTCTATCGTAGAAAAACAGCATAAGTGTTAGTGAAAGTAATGATAGACTAACCAAAGAGGCTGTTATGCTAATTCCATCTGCAATTGACCTCATATCTCGAAAAATTGTCGAAACACGTTCAATCTCATGATAAAAATCATCTACTATCCAGAATTCTGGTAGCATCTCTGTCACTATCGTGCGAAAGCCATATATATATGAGAAATCATCAAAAACAAACAGAACATTTTGGTATTCCGCAGCAAGCGGAGCAACTTCAAAAGAAAAGAAATCACTACCAAAAGCTTCCAGTATTTCATCCTCTGTTGCTGATTCTAAAAATGTATCTCTAAAGGTTAAAGAATTTCTCGCAATTGAAATAGGAACGTAGATTTGTTGATTGAAACTAAGGTAGTTTCGAGCAGCTACCCAATCATAGATTGTGGGTTCTACCAAAACTTCAAATATCCCTACAACTTCCAACTCAACTTTTTCATAAATCGGACCTATAAAAGATGGAAAAAACGAATTCAATACAAAAATATCTCCTATTGAAAGCTGATTTTCTTCTGCAAATCGCTCAGGTATCACAGCAACCCCAATTCCTAGCCTAATCTCCTCTTCTATAAAAGTTCTCCCCTCTATTAATTGCATGCTCCCTGATCTCAAATCAAGAATATCAGGATTTCGGACACCTTTAACTGTAAATAATTCAAGCAAGTCATATTCAGGTTCAGTAAAAAGCACAGGTGGCCAATTGCGAAAAAGATCGTCTACTTCCCAATCGGAAAATCCTGCATCTAGATAAACTTCACGAATATCAGGATTTCGAAGTTCTTCTGAAAAAAGGAAGTGACTAAAAACAGCATAATCAAACTCACGGACATGAGGAAGTGATCCAATTTGGTCCAAAAGTTCACGATTAAGCATGTATTGAAACTCAAAATTTCCAGCCCCCCATATCTCGGTTTCCAATGCAAGTGCGTCAGTATCAGTGGTTAGTGTTGCAATAGGTAGAACCCTACTCTTTAAACTATTTTCTGTTTGATAAATCGCTTCGTTGATTAAGAAACCACTGCCAATCAAAAGACCTATTGCTAGAATCAAAAAAAATGTGATCATCGTTTTGATGAGATTTCGTGTTAAACTAATCATTGCTCTCTTATGTAACTTCATAAATGACATCTACTCCTCTACAACTTCATTGCTCATTCTAAAGTAGTTCATCGTGCATTATCTAATAAAAGATTAAAGCAGAGGGGAATATCCTCTGCCTTAGAACATTATTTAACTGATGCACACTGTAATATGAATTGAACCGCCGTATACGTGACCAGTATGTACGGTGGTGTGAGAGGGGCGAATTAACTTTGATTAATTCCCTCTACTCGTTTTTGGCTATGATTGATTTTCTCCAATACATATAGGCGGTAAAGGACAACATAACAATTGATAAGACATCCAAGATGAGAAGCGTTTGTCCATTTAGAAAAAATCCTTGGCTTGAATTAGCACGTGTCGCACCAGAAAGCAACGAAATAATTGATCTATCATTTGTTACAGCTGAAATGTAAAGTCCACCTTGAACAACGGTATGAATGAAGATGTGAATCAAATATAGCATCGCCACAATAAACGTTTGCTTATTTAGTGGAATCCAAGTGAGCGGAACAATGATGAGAGGTGAGATGCGTCTTACAACGTCTAATCCATTTAAGATGAGTGGCAAAAAATGTTCCAACCATATTTCTTGTTCTTCTAAATAAAATGTAACTCTAAACATGACTACCCAACTAATGATTGTCGACAGTAGCAAAAAAATTGATAGAAATATTTTTACGTAACATGTATGACTAAGTATTTTTTTCATATCATTTTCTCTCTTTTTTTGGTAGTTTGTTTACAACCATTATTCTACAATGTTTTCGGTACTATGTCAAGTGTTTACACAGCCTAAATCGCGTAAAACGCATGAAACTTGTAACAGTAATCAATGCAGTCAAGCTAAGGAAATCCCCTTTGAGATCAGTTTTGTTCAATTTCATTTGTGTGTGGTGTTCTGAATGCTTGCAAAATCGTCTGTAATCATTGATTTTGGAGTCGAAAAAGACGAATTGGGTGCTGGATACCTGGAAAATCGTCTGTAACCATCGATTTTGGAGTCGAAACAGACGAATTGAGTGTTGAATACCTGCAAAATCGTCTGTAATCATCAATTTTGGAGTCGAAACAGACGAATTGGGTGCTGAACACTTGTAAAATCGTCTGTAATCATCAATTTTGGAGTCAAAACAGACGAATTGAGTGTTGAATGCTTGCAAAATCGTCTGTAACCATCGATTTTGGAGTTAAAACAGACGAATTGGGTGTTGAATGCTTGCAAAATCGTCTGTAATCATCGATTTTGAAGTCAAAACAGACGAATTGGGTGCTGGATTTGTTCCGATGGCAAATCTTTTCAAGTTAAGACTCGTTTTATTAAAAAAGATTCTGATATAGCATTTTTTTAAGCAATTTGTGTTAATGTCATAATGGCGCCTGTTCCATTAGAAAGTGTGACAGGTGAGTTACCGCCGAACATGGTGAGTTGGACAGTGTTTCCTGCATTCAAGTGGATGATACTGGTGTTGGTGTAAGTTGTGGAAGGGGTTGAAGCGCTAAAAACTGTTCCAGTGACAGCAGTGCCATTGACATAAATGGCAGTGTTGTTGTTAACGGGTGTTGTCGTGTTAACGGTGTAGGAAACCAAGTAGTCTCCAGTCATGGTTGCTGTAAAAACGGTGTTTGCACCATTGGCTGTGAATCCAGATGATGTATAAGTAGCGGTAGGTAATGGAATGGCTGTCCCAGCTGATGTGATAGTAAGGGTAGGTGAAATGGTGTTGGCAACGCTTAGCCCATTTGATGTGAGGCTTGTCCCGGTAGCACCGGTGACGCCATTTGTTCCGGTTGTGCCTGTTTCGCCTTGGACGCCTTGAACACCTTGAGGTCCCGTTGGACCAATAGGCCCTTGTTCGCCTTGCAAACCTTGAACACCTTGGGATCCTGTTGGTCCTTCAGCGCCTGTTTCGCCTTGTAAACCTTGAACACCTTGAGGACCCGTCGGACCAATAGGTCCTTGTTCACCCTGGAGTCCTTGAATACCTTGGGACCCTGTTGGACCTTCAGCGCCTGTTTCGCCTTGCAAACCTTGAACACCTTGAGGTCCCGTGAGACCAATAGGTCCTTGAACACCTTGCAAACCTTGAACGCCTTGGGATCCTGTTGGTCCTTCAGTTCCTTGTTCGCCTTGCAAACCTTGAACGCCTTGGGGACCGATGGGTCCTTCAGGTCCTGTCTCCCCTTGGATCCCTTGCACACCTTGAGGTCCAGTGGGACCATCAAGTCCTTGTTCGCCTTGGACACCTTGTAATCCTTGAGGGCCGGTTGGTCCTTCGGGTCCTTGCTCGCCTTGAATGCCTTGCACGCCTTGAGGACCCGTCGGTCCGATTTCTCCCGCTTCTCCTGTTCCACCTGACCCTGGAGGTCCTTGGGGGCCTTGAAGTCCTTGAACACCTTGAGATCCTGTGGGGCCAATAGGTCCTTGCTCGCCTTGAATGCCTTGTAATCCTTGAGGTCCGGTAGGACCATCAAGCCCTTGTTCGCCTTGAAGTCCTTGAACACCTTGAGGCCCAATGGGTCCTTCGGGTCCTGTTTCCCCTTGAAATCCTTGAACACCTTGCGGACCCGTGGGACCATCAAGTCCTTGTTCGCCTTGAAGTCCTTGAATACCTTGAGGTCCCGTGGGACCGTCGAGTCCTTGTTCGCCTTGAAGTCCTTGAACACCTTGAGGACCTGTGGGACCATCGAGTCCTTGTTCGCCTTGAAGTCCTTGAACACCTTGAGGACCTGTGGGACCATCAAGCCCTTGTTCGCCTTGCAAGCCTTGAACACCTTGAGGACCTGTGGGGCCGTCGAGTCCTTGTTCGCCTTGAAGTCCTTGAACACCTTGAGGACCTGTGGGGCCGTCGAGTCCTTGTTCGCCTTGCAAGCCTTGAACACCTTGAGGTCCAGCTGGTCCTACAGGTCCCGTCGCCCCTGTTGCGCCAGTTTCACTGGCAATTCCTGGTTCCCCTTGAGGACCTGTTGGTCCTGTGTTTCCTGTTGGCCCTGTTGCGCCAGTTTTTCCTGGGATACCGCGAGGACCTTTAGGTCCTTGACAAAAAGAATGTTTTGAACAGCAAGGAGACATGCTGCTCTTATTGCAATAAATGATCCCACCACATGAACTGCAATATGTTGTATCTTGTTGCCAGATGCTTGTCTTGTCATACATAAAATCACTCCTACTCTATCAAATCATAAGTCAAAAAGCGATGCCTTTAGCAAGTTTAGCGCATGTAAAGCAGTAGGTTGAAAACTTAAAGGTCGTTGATTCCTTGTCGCCCATGATTGATAGAATTGATTTACTACTGATAGAATATGATTCAACGCTTAAAAGGTAAATCATTTTTAGTTTTAATGATCAATGCGTCGTGTGACTGGCGTCGAGGTGGAAAAGACTTGTTCATACTTTGGCTGAACAGGCATAAGCTTTAATAACACGAATAACGAGGTGTTTGCATGAAAGGAATGAACACGACCATGAAAATGGTTAAAGCATTTTATGACGATCATACAGAGGAGGAGTGGACACGTTTAGACAGAAGACCCATTGAATTTGAAATAGCTAAACGCTTTCTAGCTCGTTTTATTAAACCAGGGGATAAAGTGTTAGATATGGGAGGTGGCCCTGGACGTTACGCCATTTGGTTAGCCAAAATGGGATGCAAAGTGACGTTGGCAGACTTATCAAGTAAAAATGTCGGATTCGTGAAAAAGAAATCCAAAGAGCTCGGTTTGTCGATTCGTGCTTTACAATTAGATGCACGCTATCCCGACGGGTTAAAAGGAGAGAAATTTGATCATGTTTTATTATTCGGACCTTTGTATCACTTACTAGAAGAAAAAGATCGCAAAAGAGCCGTTCAAGCTAACTTAGCCTTACTCAAACCAGGCGGGACGCTATCGTGCACGTTTATTTCATCTTATACGATTATGCTATACTACTTAAAAAATGCACCTAATCAAATTTTAGAAGACAGTGAATTTATGAAAAAAAGCATTCAACAATTTACATCAGATGAACCGTTTTGCGGCTTATCATTTACCCAAGTGTACTATACCAAACGAAAAGAAGCTTTGGCTTTCATGTCGGGATTTCCCCTTGAAAAGCAACACTTTCTCGGCATGGAAGGCATGTTGGCGCCTTTTGAAAAAATGACGAATGAACAACCTGAAGAAGTTGTCAATACGTGGATTGATATTGCCGAGCAAGTGTGTGAGCGAGAAGACTTAATGAGCTGGGCTGAACATTTTTTATACATCGGAAAGAAAATGTAGTCACATCAAAAGAGGTGCATGATGAGGACAGTATTAGCTTTACTACTTTCAGTTATTTTTTCCATCATTTTTGCGCTTTTCATCACGACCTTTATCGGAGAACGCGCTAAAGTAAGTGGTCCTTCTATGAAACCTTTCTTGAAAGATCATGACCAGATCATCATTGACAAACTATCTTATCGCTTTCGTGACCCTAAACGCTTCGAAATTGTCGCGTTTCCCATCCGTCATGGAAAAAAAAGACAGTACTACTTGAAACGCATTATTGCTTTACCTGGAGAAACCGTTCAAATCAAAAATGGCTTTATTTATTTAAACGGTCAAAAATTAGAAGAGTCTTACGGTTTAACGCCTATTCAACGTTCAGGACTTGCTAAGCAAAAAAAGACACTCAAAAAAAATGAATATTTTCTGCTAGGAGACAACCGAGCTGATAGTCTTGACAGTCGTGATGAAGCAGTTGGAACTGTTTTGAAAGAAAAGATGATCGGTCGACTTTGGATCAAGATAAAATAGCCCAGCGGGCTATTTTTACTTTTTCGTACTTTATGGTATAATTAAAAGTGGAGTCGAGCGTATGAGCCCCGACAAGCATTTTGAAGGATGACTTAGCACGAAGTGATCAGTACAGCCTGAGAAATGACCTCGAGGGGCTGGGAGACGTAACTGGATATCATTAAAAGTGGAGTTGATGAAGATGCCAGAGTTACCAGAAGTAGAAACGGTGAAAGAGGTACTAAAGTCTAAGCTGATCCAACTTGAAGTACAAGATATTCTGATTCATTATGACAAAATGATCAAAACAGGGAGTCGGACGACCTTTAAAAACCAATTAATCGGTCAGAAGTTTGTTGATGTGAAACGTCGTGGCAAGTATTTGATTTTTGAATTGACCGATTATTACTTGCTTTCGCATCTTCGCATGGAAGGTAAATTTTTCTACGGAGCGGATACGAGCATTCGTGATAAGCATGTTCATGTTGAATTTTTACTTTGCAATGGGTTGACATTAAAATATGAAGATGTGCGTAAGTTTGGAACGTTTCATTTATATGACAAAAAGGTGCCGTTAGAATCAACGTCTTCGTTTTCGGTGTTAGGGCCTGAACCGTGGGAATCAGCATTTAATGTTGATCAAGTCATGTCTTTTTTAAAAGGGAAGAAAATGCCCATTAAGTCCATGTTACTTTCCCAAAAAGTCGTGGCAGGGTTAGGTAACATTTATGTGGATGAAGTCTTATTTGCTGCCAACGTTCATCCGCTGAGAAAAAGTGGTGAATTGACCCGTGACGAAATAAAAAAAGTGATTCACCATACACGAGATATTTTAAGTCGAGCGATTGTTTTTAAAGGAACGACCATTCGGACTTTTTCGACACAGCATGGCGCAAATGGTGAGTTTCAACAGTTTCTTCAAGTGCATACCAAAAAAGACGAACCTTGTCCAAAATGTGACGCATTGATCATCAAAACGAAAGTGGGCGGTAGAGGAACTTACTTTTGTCTAGCGTGTCAACCATTGTAAACCAAGCTACGGCGAACAAAAATTTGAAAAATTTACGTTAAGGAGCTAATTTAAAATGAATGAGAATCATGTAGTTATGTGTCAATCATGTTCGATGCCACTGATGAATGAAACGGATAAAGGGACAACGGCTGATGGAAGCCTATCATCGGAATACTGTAAGCATTGTTTTGAAGCGGGAAAGTTTATCGGATATGAAACATTAGAAGAAGCAATTGCAGATAGTGTCAATTTTGCAGAAGTTGCAGGAATGACAAAAGAAGAGATGTTGGCATCTGCAAAAGCTATTTTGCCAACATTGAAAAGATGGCAGAACTAACAGATTTTAAAATCTTTCAACTTAATGGGGATTTAAATAAATCAAGGAGGAGAAAACGTGGGAAAATATTTCGGGACTGACGGTATTAGAGGGGTTGCAAATACCGAATTAACAGTAGAATTGGCGATGAAATTAGGGCGTGTTTTAGGTGCTAGATTAGTGGAAAACCAAACACGTCCAAAAGTATTAATAGGACGTGATACACGTATTTCAGGTGAAATGTTAGAAAGTGCATTAATTGCAGGGTTTGTTTCATCAGGGGTAAGTGTCATGAAATTGGGTGTTATTTCGACGCCGGGTGTTTCCTATTTAACGAAAAATTTGGATGTGGGAGCCGGTGTGATGATTTCGGCATCACATAACCCGGTAGCAGATAACGGCATTAAAATCTTCCAAGGTGACGGTTATAAATTAAACGATGACTTTGAGTTAGAAATTGAAGCATTATTAGATGAAGTCGTCGATACGTTACCACGACCAACAGGGAGTGCCATTGGAACAATTGAAAGTTTCAAAATGGGTGCAAACAAGTATATTAACTTTTTAAAAACGACCATTGATACCGATTTAGCAGATTTTAAAATTGCGATTGATCCAGGACATGGTGCTGCATCAGCACTTGCACGTCAGTTATTTGTTGATTTAGGTGCTGAGGTCGTTACCATCGGGGATCAACCCGATGGTCTAAATATCAATTTAGGTGTTGGTTCAACTCATCCTGAAAAATTACAAGAAGTTGTTGTGACCGAAGGTGCCGATTTTGGATTTGCTTTTGATGGGGATGCAGATCGCTTAATTGCAGTTGATGGTGAAGGGAAAATCGTTGATGGGGATCATATTATGTTTATTTTAGGGCGTTATTTACAAGAAGAAGGTCGATTAAAAGATCATGTCATTGTTTCGACAGTGATGAGTAATTTAGGCTTTTATCAGTCAGTAGAAGCTGCCAATTTAAAAGCTGTTACGACCAAAGTAGGCGATCGCTATGTACTAGAAGAAATGTTAGCGCATGGTTATTCTTTAGGTGGTGAGCAGTCAGGCCATATCATTATGCTCGACTACTTAACAACTGGAGATGGTTTGCTGTCTGCTGTTCAACTCGCAAGTGTCGTTAAGAAATCTGCGAAGTCATTAGCTGAACTGGCAGGCGAGATGTTGACATTCCCACAGTTGCTTGAAAACATACGTGTACGTGATAAAGAAGCGGTTCAAAATAATCCCGAAGTTTTGGCTAAAATTGCAGAGGTCGAAGCAGAAATGGCGGGTCAAGGTCGCGTGTTGGTGCGTGCTTCTGGTACGGAACAGCTACTTCGTATTATGGTTGAAGCCAAAACAGATGAATTATGTGCAACCTATGTCGATGAGATTCTTGAAGTAGCAAAAAGGGTGGATGTTTAAAAGTGATTAAAATCGTCCCATTCAAAAAGGGTTAAACAATTTTTCAAAGTAGGCGAAAAAATGAATTTTCAAATAAAAAATGCGACCGAGCTAACAACGATCGATACGCAAGATGCTTTGGCAAAAATTTTTGTTGATGGTTTTTATCCACATTTAAAAATATTTTCTAAAGATAAAGCGACATTAAGAAAGGCACTCCATGGCAGTTTTCATATCGAAGATTATTTTGTTGCACGCGATAAAAATCAAATTGTCGGTATGGTCAGTGTTCAAAAAAAAGATGAACAGGGCATGACACTTAATAGAAGACAAATGATCAAACAATTGGGTTTGATAAAAGGAAATTTGGCGTATTTCTCATTAAATAAATTTATGATTAAGAAACCTTGGCCGATTGAACTTGAAGAAAATACATTGATCATCGGTTTTGTTTCGACCGATGAGTCTTACTTGCGTAAAGGGGTCTCAAGTCAAATTTTTAAACATATTTTCGATGTGAATTCGACGCATGATTTCGTGTTATATACCGAAAGCAGTAATGAAAAGGCGTTAAACCTTTACAACAAATTGGGCTTTAAGGAATTTTTACGCTTACCGGAAAAGCATGCAAAACGGGCAGGTTTTGATTCCTATGTGTATATGAAACGAAGTCAATCAACATTGATAACGAAATGATCCTTAGGATTGTTTTAAATTTGACGTCGACTTTACGCGATAAAATCATCCCCGCTTGGTTATCATAATGATAAAATCATTTATATTGAAAAGTAGTATTGACTGAAAGACAATTAAATGGTAAAATTATTTAGTTGCTAGTGCCTTCTTAAAGCGAATGGCCTACAACCGCACAGATTGGGTCATTTTAAATGCTCTCGTGTTTAGAGCTACCTACTTTGGCGAGTCTGAGGACTGTTAAAATTTATTCGGAGGTGCAAGTATGTACGCGATTATTAAAACTGGTGGAAAACAAATTCAAGTTTCTGCAGGAGATGAGATTTACATTGAGAAATTAAATGTTGAAGCAGGAGAGACTGTCACATTTGATGAAGTTGTCATGGTTGGTGGAGAAGAGACGAAAGTCGGAGCACCACTTGTTGCAGGTGCTACTGTAACAGGTAAAGTTGAGCGTCATGGACGTGGAGAAAAAATCATTGTTTTTAAATATAAGCCGAAAAAGGGTTATAAAAAGAAGCAAGGGCACCGTCAACCTTATACGAAAGTTGTCATTGAAGCCATCAACGCTTAAATAGATGATTACAGCTAAGTTTAAATATGAAGGCGAAGATGTGGTCGCTTATGAAATTTCAGGACATGCCATGTCAAACGAACCCGGTAAAGACTTGGTTTGTGCAGGTGTAAGTGCGGTGGCTTTTGGATTAACCAATGCGTTAATCGGACTTGGTCTAGATGAAGGCAAAGTTAAACTAAGTGACGGTTATTTACGTGTAGATACCTGTGGTGCTGATGAAGATATGAATGCGTTGATTTATGGCTTGATCGTTTCTCTTGAAACCATTGAACGCACGCATGATGACTATTTGTCAGTTGTTATGGAAGTATAAGATTATCATAAAGATACAGGAGGTTACTAGATATGTTAACTTTAAATTTACAATTTTTTGCATCGAAAAAAGGTGTCGGTTCAACGAAAAACGGTCGTGATTCAGAATCTAAACGTCTAGGTGCTAAAAGAGCAGATGGACAACCGACCAAAGCTGGTATGATTATTTACCGTCAACGTGGAACGAGAATTTATCCTGGTGTTGGTGTTGGAATGGGGAAAGATCACACTTTATTTGCTAAAGTTGATGGTGTTGTTCGTTTTGAACGTTTAGGACGCGATAAGAAAAAAGTGTCTGTTTACGCAATTGCTGAATAAGTCAATGAAGCCCCGAAAATCGGGGTTTTATTTTGTAAGAAAGTGTTGAAGTATATTTTCCTGTAAAAGGAGGTTGAATCATGTTTGTCGATCAGGTAACGATAAAGGTAGCAGCTGGCAATGGTGGCAATGGTGCAGTTGCTTTTAGAAGAGAGAAGTATATAGATAAGGGTGGACCAGCTGGTGGTGATGGTGGTAATGGCGGTTCGGTTGTGTTTGAAGTGGATGAAGGCTTGTCAACATTATTAGATTTGCGCTATAGTAAAGTGCTTCAAGCACCTCATGGAGAAAATGGCATGGCGAAAAGTTGTCATGGAAAAAATGCTGAGGACTTGCAGGTTAGGGTTCCTGTCGGAACGGTTATTTATAATGATGAAACGGGCAAAGTCATTGCAGACTTAACGGATACGACACAGCGTAAAGTCATTGCCAGTGGAGGTCGTGGAGGTCGTGGAAATATTCGTTTTGCGACGCCGCGTAACACGGCACCAGAATTGGCAGAAAATGGTGAACTGGGACAAAAATTAACCATTCGTGCAGAATTGAAGCTACTTGCAGATGTGGGGTTGGTTGGTTTTCCAAGTGTTGGAAAGTCTACTTTGATTTCTGTTGTTTCAGCAGCAAAACCGAAGATTGCCAATTATCATTTTACCACGTTAGTCCCCAATTTAGGTGTTGTAGGTGTTCCAGATGGACGTTCATTTGTAATGGCTGATTTGCCTGGTTTAATTCAAGGGGCGTCTTCTGGAACAGGGTTGGGTCATCAGTTTCTACGCCATATTGAAAGAACCCGTGTTATTTTGCATGTGATTGACATGTCAGGAAGTGAAGGCCGAGATCCTTATGAGGATTATATGACCATTAATCATGAGTTAGGTGAATATAAGTATAAATTACTCGAACGGCCACAACTTATTATCGCCAATAAAATGGACTTGAATGATGCCGAGGAACAACTGGAATTGTTTAAACAACAGTTGTACGAAGGAAAGACAGAAGAAGAACGTGAGCACTTACGTGTGATTCCCATTTCTTCAGCCACTCGAATGGGCATTGATGAATTGTTGTATAAAGCGGCGGATTTGTTAGAGAAAACAGCTGAATTTCGACTGTACGATGAAGCGGATATGGAGCAGACGGTTGTGTACAAATTTGAACCGGAAGAACAGCAATTTGTGGTCACAAAAGCTGATGATGGTATTTTAACTGTGACAGGACCAGCCATTGATCGAATCATGCATCAAACTAACTTTTCTCAAGAGGCTTCTGTGCAACGGTTTGCACGTACGTTGCGTCACTTAGGTGTAGATGAAGCACTACGTACAAGAGGTGCTGTAGATGGTGATACAGTCCGTGTATTGAATTTTGAATTTGAATTTAAAGAATAAAAGAAAAACGTGATCCGATTGTGGGTCACGTTTTAACGTATCTGGGTTAACCTTATTTTTTTCTCATGGTCGGAAACAGGAGTACATCTCGAATTGAAGCAGAATTGGTTAACAACATCACCAATCGATCAATGCCAAGTCCCATACCACCTGCTGGCGGCATGCCATACTCTAATGCTTCAATAAAGTCAATGTCCATTTCATTCGCTTCATCATTGCCGAGTTGGGCTTCAGCAAGCTGAGCTTCAAAGCGTTCCCTTTGATCAATGGGATCGTTGAGTTCAGTAAAAGCGTTGGCGTATTCACGACCGTCGATAAACAATTCAAATCGATCGGTAAATCGTTCATCCTGCTTATTCTTTTTCGCAAGCGGCGAGACTTCAACAGGGTGACCATAGATAAAAGTAGGTTGTACAATGGTAGGTTCAACGAATGCTTCGAAAAATTCATTGATAATATGTCCAACACCTGTAAAATGGGCTGGGACTTCGATGCCATGAGATGTTGCAATTGTCTTTGCTTCTTCCAATGTCATCTGGGCGCTAAAGTCGACACCTTTGATTTCTTTGATGGCTTCGACCATGTTTAAACGACGCCAAGGTGTTCCTAAGTCAATTTCTTTGTCGCCATAAGTCACGGCCGTTTGACCAAGAACTGTCTGTGCAATATGAGCGATCATCTGTTCAGTTAACGTCATCATGCCTTCTAAGTCGCTATACGCTTCGTATAATTCAATGGATGTGAATTCTGGATTGTGACGGATGGATAAGCCTTCATTTCTAAAAATACGACCGATTTCATATACTTTTTCAAGACCACCGACCAGGAGTCGTTTTAAGTGAAGCTCGGTTGCGATTCTTAGGTACAATGGCATGTCCAATGCGTTGTGATGGGTTGTAAAAGGGCGGGCAGCAGCGCCACCGAGTGTTGTGTGTAAAATAGGTGTTTCAACTTCAAGATAGCCTAAGTGATCCAGGTAGTTGCGCATGGCTGAAATGATTTTTGTCCGGGTGATGAATACTTGGCGACTTTCTTCATTCATGATTAAATCGACATAACGACGGCGATAACGTTCTTCGACATCTGTTAACCCGTGAAATTTTTCTGGTAACGGGCGCAATGCCTTCGTCAGAGGGGTATACGTTGTCGCTTTAATGGACAATTCGCCGACATTGGTTTTGAACATGACACCTGTAATTCCAATGATGTCACCTAGATCAGCTTTATTAAACCATGCATAAGCAGCTTCACCAATGGCATCTTGGCGAACATAAATTTGGATTTGTCCCGAAATATCTTGAATGTGAGAAAAACCAGCTTTTCCTTTTCCACGCTTGGTCATGATACGTCCAGCAATGGTCACAGTTGTTTCAGCTGCTTTGGCTTCTAATTCTTCTTTAGAAAAATGACCATATAAACTTTCCAACTCAGCTGCTTGATGGGTGCGTTTGAACGCTGATCCAAATGGATCTAACCCTGACGCTAACATTTCTTGCATTTTTGTGCGACGAACTTGCGCTTGTTCACTTAATTCAATAGACACTAAAACCTCTCCTTATCAAACCTGTGTGTTTGAAAACATATGCTTCCATTATAACATGAAAAATGAGTTTTGTTTAGTGAAAAACGAGAATAAAGCAGTGAAAAACGATGAAAATGCCTTCAATTCCACAGATGATTTCTACGGAATTGGATAGATGATCCTCGTTTCAACCCTTTTGCCTATTCTTTATCTCGTTCGATTAAAACCGAAAAAAATCTTGATGAAAGCAGCCATTGGTTAGATGTTTTTTCTTTATTACTCTTGTTGATTTTTTGTTTGTAAGTACTTAAAATTGCCTAAATAATAGTGGTATTAACATTATAGCAATACTAGCTACACACGCAAATATTACGATTAGTATGCTTAGTATGGTTTCTAAATATTTTTCCACTCTTTCTTCTTGAGATAATTTTTTCGAAGAAATGTTACGAGAAAATATTTTAGGGATATCTGAAATAGTTTTCGTCCAAATAATCGAAATAACTAGAAATGTAGTTGCAATCAAAATATCGAGAACTGTATCGTTTAATTCCCAAGGGTTGATAAAGCCCATCATTGCAGTAAAAACGACGATCATAAAAGTGAAAAAAATCGAAACAAATAATAACAGTTTTATTTGTTTCGACACTTGTTTTGCTTCAAAATTCTGCTTCATAAATTTACATGCCCATGCAGCCAACAACCGCCTTTTGTGTACCTACCCCAACCGATGAAAGTCCCGGAACCAAAGCCACAATGGCACCAATCCCTAAAACAAGCATCTGCTTTGAGTAGTCAGCCTTTGTCTTGGGTTAGACATTACTCCTCCTACAAAATTTGTAACATTTTATCATAAGTTAGATATGAATGTCAACAGCATATAGATGTCAATCCTGGTTTTTAACTTTATCCCGGGGAAATACAATGAAAAACAATTGACGAAAATTAAAAAACATGCTAGAATAAGGAGGATGGGCTAAAAACCGGTCGTGCTGTAAAGCGATTTTGCAGATTTTACACTAAAGGCAATAAGTTCGACAAAATGCATGTTCAGCATGTGGAAGAAAGGTGATTTGATGGGTTTTTTTAGCGGGAAAAGTAGTCTAATGGTAGATGGAAAAAAAGGGTTGACGAATCAAAAAGCCATTGAGACATACACACAGCCAAAGGTTGTTGCCATACCCCTTAAAAACAGAGATTCTGATAACTTTGAGATTCATGTAGAAGTGGGGAGTAAAGTTAAAATTGGGACGGTACTTGCAATGCGAAAGGATCATTTAAAAGTACCGTGTTTTTCTTCGGTGAGTGGTACCGTGCTTGCCATAGAAAAAAAAGATCATGTCTCAACGAGAAAGACCAACCATATCGTCATTGAGAATGATTTTCAAGATGAAAAAGAACGGTATGCCGACCCTGTAGAAGAGCTGTCAACACTGTCGGTGGAAGAGATTAAAGAAAAACTACAGCTTAGCGGCGTTATGGGGTTAGGTGGCACCGAGTTACCCATTTATGAAAAGTATCGAGATGTGGATGAGATCGAAACACTGTTGATTAATGGCGTCGAATGTGAGCCTTATTTAACTTCAGATGAAGCCAACATGAAAACGTCGGCAACTTTGCTTTTTGATGGTATTTACTTGTTGATGAAAGCTGCTTCTGCGAAGAAAGGGATTTTAGCGATTACAAAAGGAAAAAAAGAACTGTATGACGCTTTGAAACCTTATGAAAACAGCTATCCAAATGTTGAAATTAAACAAATGGATGATGTTTATCCCATGGGTTGGGAGAAGTATTTAATTCGGAGACTTTTTAAAAAAACGTATGATCAGACGCCAGCAGAATTAGGCATTCTTTGTGTCAATTCTTCGACTGTCATTGAGTTTGCGCGCAGCGTTAGAAGTGGGTTGCCACTTTATGAGCGCATTGTGACATTGGCAGGCGAAGGTTTTGTTCACCAGCAAAATGTAAAAGTTAGAGTAGGAACATTGCTTGCGGATGTCGTTGCTGCGATCGGTGGTTATGTGGAAGAAGTTGGTTTTAAAACAGCTCGGTTGATTCATGGTGGTCCATTGATGGGAACGTCTATTATTACAGATGACTTAGCTGTGACCGCGACAACGAATGGTTTTTTATGCTTGCTTGAGTCTTTAAAGGAAGAATCGCCTTGTTCGAGATGTGGTGCTTGTATTGACCATTGCCCTGCGGGGTTACAACCTGTTCAAATGGCTCAAGCTGTTAAAAATAAAGATGTGGGAATGCTTAAAACATTGGCGGCAGATGCCTGTGTTGGATGCGGCTTATGCTCGTTTGTTTGCCCATCTTCGATCAATGTGACCAAATCGTCTATTCGTGCAAAGAGCATGGTTTTACGAGGTTAAAGCCAATAGTAACTTGTTTATTTAATATCGAAAACCGGTACACGTTCAAACATGTCGGGTGAGAAAGGAATTAGAGTGATGAATTTTCCGCTTAAGCAACAAGGCACACATATGAGTATTAATACAGGCAAGTCTATCTCACGAAATACTGAGATATTAAATGTCGTCACCCACGCCCTTCTTTTTGTTGCGGCTTGGGCTGTCTTTAACCGTCATCAAGTTTTTGGTCTGGCGGTTGCCCTTCATGGCGTTCTTATTTTGTTCACAGCTGTGACTTCAGCTGTTATGGCACACATGCTTTTTTATCTGTTCTTTGATTGGGTGGATAAAAAGGAATTTCCTTCTTTTAAAGTACAGCTACAATCGGTCATGAAACGCACTTGGAGTGGGACACCTATTGTAACGGCTTTAATTTTAGGATTGGCTGTTCATCCGGGCATTGCACTTTATGTCATTGGTATCACCGTTTTTTTTGCAGAAATTTTAGCTAAACTGTTGTTTGGTGGTTATGGGCAAAATATTTTTAATCCCGTTGCTTTTGGCCTTGTTTTTATTCTGCTTGCTTTTGGTGCAACGGAAATGATGGCTGGCCATTTACCAGATGCTGTAACAGCAGCGACACCTTTGGTTGGGTTAAGTCAGGTCAATTGGATGATGGATTCACAAGAGATCCAACGTTTCATGACGGATCAAGGTGGTTTTTTAAACATGTTGCTTGGTCTTGTTCCAGGTTCTTTTGGTGAAACGGCAAGACTTGCTTCGTTACTGGCACTTGCTTATATGATTTATAAAAAAGTATTAGATTGGGCAATTCCGTTGTTTTATTTGGGAACGATCTTTGTGATCACGTTGGTTTATGGTTTTTCTATCGGTGCAGGGTGGTGGTATCCGTTCGTACATCTTTTAACGGGTGGCATTGTTTATGGGAGTATCTTTATGATCACTGATCCTGTCACATCACCGATTAATCGTCAAGGGAAAGCCATTTTTGCCATTTTGCTTGCGATGTTTACGTTATTGATTAGATTGAATACGCCGCATCCAGAAGGGGTGGCTTTTGCCATCTTGTTAATGAACATGTTTGTGCCTTTTATTGATGCAAAAACAGCCAATGTCACATTGGTAGACACGCATAAAAAAATCACATCTGTTGGCATCACATTTGTTGTTGCACTGGTCGTTGTGATTGGTTTTACAAGTCTCATCCACTTTTTTGGATAAGTATCCTGAAGTTGGGTATTAAGTTTTTAAAATTTCGAAGGGTGGAGGTTTTATGAAAAAAATTATATATCTCGGTATCTTTTTAAGTTTAGTTACATCTGTTTGTGCGGTTGCGTTAGCGACTGTCAGTCAAATTACGACACCGATTATCCAAGCAGCTCAAGAGGAAGCTTTTTTAGCAGCAGTTGAGCGGTCATTTCCAACGGCTACGCATTCGGAAGTACTTGCCACTGCGGATGAGGATGACGTGGTTCAAGTGTTAGCCATTTTTGAAGATGAAGAACCATTAGGTTTTTTCTACACGAAAGTTATTCCAGGTGTTTGGGGTCCGATTCTTTATTTGGTTGGCATTGATATGAATGGGGTTTTTACCAGTTTTGATGTGCTTGATCACAGTGAGACGCCTGGGATAGGTGATGTGATTGAACGTCCTGAATGGATAGATCGTGTCGTAGGTGCTTCTTTGATGTATCCAGTTGATGCCATCTCTGGTGCAACAGGGACAACAGCACTTGTTTCTAATGCTTTATATGACATGTATGAACATTTTAGCGTGTTGCGAGATAACGGAGGGATAACGAATGAGTAGTGAATTAGCGATGGAATCGTTAGATGTAGTAGCCCCAGCGGGTTCAAAAACAAAAGAACGTTTTGATTATAAAGGACATTTTATCAAAGGTGTCATTGTGGAAAATCCAGTTTTCAAAATGCTGCTGGCACTTTGTCCTGTTTTAGGTGTGACTGCGACGCTGATCAATGGTGTAGGCATGGGCGTTATTGTTATTTTTGCTTTAACTGTCGCCAATGCCATGGTTGCCATTGTGAGTAAATTTACGCCAGATGAAGTTAGAATTCCAGTTTTTATTACGATTATTGCCACTTTAATCACGGCCATTGAAATGCTCGTCCAAGCTTTTCTACCCAATTTATTTGCTGCATTAGGGATCTTTTTACCGCTTGTGGTAACCAATTGCATTTTGTTGGGACGAGCGGAAGCTTTTGCGGCTAAAAATAAGTTTCTTCCTTCTGTTGTAGACGGTCTTAGTTTTGGTCTTGGCTTTGCTTTGGCTGTGAGCCTTTTATCGTTTATCCGAGAGTTGATTGGGACAGGGGCTTTGAACTTCTTTGATCTTTTTTATCTTCGATTGTTTCCTCAGCAATTTGCCATCGGTTTATTTGTGCAACCTTTAGGTGCTTTTATTGCGCTTGGGTTAATTATCGGGGTGATGTTTTCTTTTAGGCTTTCTAAAGAAGAACAAGAAAAGAAAGCGGCAACGGCTCAAAAGACAGCGAAGCTGGCTAAGTCGGTCGCGTAAGGAGGGTTAAGATGGAGTTGTTTAGTATATTTATCGGTGCTTCATTGGTCTCGAATATCATTCTTGCGAACTTTTTAGGGATCTGTTCGTTTATGGGCGTGAGTAAGAAAAGTAGCTCGGCGCTTGGGATGGGGTTTGCAGTCGTTTTTGTTATTACCACGAGTTCCATGGCAACTTGGGCGATTTTTCATTTTTTACTCGTTCCTTTTCAGTTGGAGTTTATGAGAACCATTGTATTTATTCTTGTGATTGCAACGCTGGTTCAATTTGTTGAGATGTATATGAAGAAAAACATGCAAACCCTTTATAAAGCGTTGGGCGTGTATTTGCCTCTTATTACGGTTAATTGTGCTGTTTTAGGTGCTGCGTTGTTAAACATTGACAGAGGGTTCAACTTTTTAGGAACTGTGTCAAGTGCGTTAGGTATTTCACTTGGGTATACCCTTGTTATTTTTATCTTTTCGACCATTAGAGAGCGTTTAGAGTTAGCCAATACGCCGAGAGGTTTCCGAGGTGCACCGATTGCGTTAATTACAGCAGCCATTATGGCCATGGCATTTTTTGGATTTTTTGGGTTGGGAGGTTAATGAGTGATACAAAGTTTAATCGTCGCATTGATCTTAATTATTGCTTTAGGTGGTTCTTTTACGGGTGTCTTTTTGATGAATAAAAAAACGCAGGTTCCAGATGGTGCAGAAGCTGACTTTCTATGTGAAAGTTGTAAGTCAACAGGTGGTTGTAAGTTTAAAATTTAGCATGAAAGAGGTGGAAATATGTTACAAACAATTTTAACGCCTGCAGTGATACTTTTAATCATCGGTCTTTGCTTTGGTCTTATTCTCGGGATTGCAGATAAGTTTTTAAAAGTAGAGATTGATGAAAGGATGGAAAAGTTAATCGAGTTACTTCCTGGTTATAATTGTGGTGCCTGTGGCTCACCAGGATGTGCAGGGCATGCGGAAGCTATTTTTAGTTATAGCAGTAAAATAAGAGCGTGTAAGCCCATGAAAGACGAGCAAGAAGTCGCTGTTAGAGCTTATTTAGAAACAGCGAAAGGACCAGATGGTCGTGTTTTGGACTTGAAAAAGTTATAAGTAAGTGTTTGAATGCTCTTGACCTGATAAAGGTCGAGAGATTTTTAATGCAGCATGGATGTGTTGGAAAAAGGATTGAAAATAATGTCACTCGTGTTAACGTACCAGATTTGTTTGAAAAACCACCATCAATCACTGGGAAATTTTCTTAAACAACAGGCTTTATCTAAAAAAGCGATCAGTGTTCTCAAGCATCAAAGCGGCAAAATTGACGTGAATGGGAAAGTCCAAACGACACGGTTTATCCTTCATGTTGGAGATGTTGTCACTGTGACATTTCCTGAGGAATCAGTTAGTCATGCACTCGTTCCGATCCAACTGGATCTTGCGATTATTTATGAGGATGACTTTTTATTGGTGGTTGACAAACAAGCAGGTTTACCAGTGATGCCGACTGGTCAGCATGGCACTTCCCTTGCCAACGGCATTTTGGCTTATTATGAGACAATCGGATTGAAGTCTACTGTACATTTTGTGAACCGGTTGGATAAAGATACGTCTGGCTTGCTTTTGATTGCGAAGTATCGACAGCTACATCACCTTCTGACCATGGACAACAAGCATTTGAAACGCAAGTATTACGCATTGGTCAGTGGAATTTTACAGCAATCTGGTCGAATCAACGCACCGATCATAAGACCATCTGCTGATTCTATTAAGCGGACGATTCATCCCGATGGGAAGTTTGCCATCACGCATTATGAAGTTGTGGAAAACTTTACGTCTGAAACGTTGGTTAGATGCAGGTTGGAAACAGGACGTACCCATCAAATACGGGTTCATATGCGGCACTTGGGACATCACATTTTAAAAGATCCTTTATATGGCGACGGTGTAGCTGGGGATCAACAGCTGTTACATAGTTATTTGCTTGAATTTGTTCATCCGATGACAGGTGAAACATTGCGCTTTGAAACAGATGTACCCAGCAGGTTTGAGATCAATCAGGTGGCGACATGAAGCCCTCACCCTTATGAAAAACCAGTTAGCCTCTGTTTTATTTGCTTGAAATGTGCGAGAGCGTTTAGGTATTTCGGATTTATCGATCCAATAATAAAAGCGTTGCTACTGTCTAGCTTAGAAACGGAAAATATGGTACAATGGAAAAAGCGTGTTTTAAAAGCGAAATTCAACATTAAGGTGGTAAAAAAATCATGTTAACAGTATCTAACGTGAGTTTGCGTTTTGCAGACAAGAAATTATTTGAAGATGTAAGCTTGAAGTTTATTCCAGGTCATTGTTATGGGGTTATTGGTGCTAATGGTGCTGGGAAATCCACATTTTTACGTGTGTTATCAGGTGAAACCGAGCCGAATTCAGGAGAGGTGAATTATCCGAAAGGCTTACGTATGTCAGTACTCAAACAAGATCATTATCAATATGACGATATGACTGTGTTGGACGTCGTGATCAGTGGTAATGAGCGGCTTTTGAAAATCATGAAAGAAAAAGATGCCTTGTATGCAAAGCCTGACTTTAGCGAAGAAGACGGCATCAAAGCAGCCAATCTTGAAGGAGAATTCGCTGAATTAAATGGTTGGATGGCTGAATCAGATGCAGCTACATTGCTTCATGGACTCGGCATCCCTCATGAATTACAAGACAAAAAAATGTCAGAGTTAACCGGTGATCAAAAGATCAAAGTTTTACTTGCTCAAGCTTTGTTTGGTGATCCGGACATTTTAATTTTAGACGAGCCGACCAACCATTTAGATGTGAAATCCATTGCGTGGTTACAGGATTTTTTAGGCAATTTTGAAGGAACGGTCATCGTTGTTTCCCATGACCGTCACTTTTTAAACAATGTCTGTACCCATATTTGTGATGTTGACTACGGAAAAATTAAGTTGTTTGTTGGGAATTATGATTTCTGGTATGAATCAAGTCAGTTATTAACCCGTTTGCAAAAAGATGCCAATAAGAAAAAAGAAGAGCAAGTAAAAGAACTCCAAGCTTTTATTGCGCGCTTCTCTGCTAATGCATCAAAATCAAAACAAGCAACATCTCGTAAGAAGTTGCTGGATAAAATTGTTATTGAAGATATGGAACCATCTAGTCGTCGCTATCCATTTGTCGGATTTAAGCCAGACCGTGAGCCTGGAAATAATATTTTACGTGTTGAAGGGTTAACGAAAACAGTGGATGGGATCAAAGTTTTAAATAATATTAGCTTCACCATTAACAAAGGAGAAAAAGCAGCCTTTATCGGTGATGAAATTGCCGTTACGACTTTGTTACAAATTTTAGCAGGTGAACTTGAAGCAGATGCCGGTGAATTTGAATTTGGTGTGACCATGACAACAGCGTATTTTCCAAAAGACAACACTGAATTTTTTGAAGGTGTGGATTTGTCATTGGTTGATTGGTTACGTCAATATTCGACAGATCAAACGGAATCTTTTATTCGTGGATTCCTTGGACGCATGCTGTTTTCGGGAGAAGAAGCTTTGAAAAAAGCGCGTGTTTTATCAGGAGGCGAAAAAGTCCGTTGTATGCTGTCACGTATGATGCTCTCAAGCGCTAACCTTTTGATGTTAGACCAACCAACCAACCATTTAGACTTAGAAGCCATCACTGCATTAAACAATGGCTTGCGTGATTTTCCAGGGATTATTCTTTTAGCGAGTCATGACCATCAATTGTTACAAACCATTGCCAATCGGATCATCGATTTTAAAGAAGATGGAACCATTGTTGATAAAATGACGACCTATGATGCTTATTTGGCGTTGGCATTATAAAGAGCGAAGAATGGTTTTAAATAGGGTTAAACATCGTGAAAATTGCCAGCCAGACCATCATCGTGACGATGAAGATTGCTTATAACATGAGCAGTCTTTTTTCTTGTGCTTCATCATTTGTAAGCGAGTTAAAAGTGCAACCGATCTTTTAGTCTGTTTATATCGTCTCCGTGTTTGATGACCATGTTGATTATTGCATCCTTTCTATCCTCCAGCATAGTTGGGTGTTGGTCTAATGTTGATTTTATCATGTTGTGTAATGTTTCTTCGGGTATTGGATGATACCATGAGAGATCGGTCACTAATTCTAATTGTTTATCTAAGGTTTTATGTTCCTTAAATGTCTGTGTTGCAACATTGCTTATGACATGCGGATGGTGTTGCCAGAAGGATGCGCCATTATCAAATATAGGAGAGAAGTCTTTAAATTCTAAAGTGTTTACATCTCTGATGAAACCGAAATTCTTCCAGTGACGGTCATAATTGCCTATTAGATAATCAACGACCATCATTTTGTCAAGTTGTAACTTAATATGCTTTGGATCCATGTTGAGATTTACACAACCTCTGAGTAAATGGCTTAGTCTTGTGTCATCTTTTTCTTGTGGCTCATGCATGACGATGTTTAACGCTGGTACTAGCTCTGTGTTTTCGTCAATAAAGGTCTCACATAGGCTGAAATATTCTCCTTGGTTTTTGGTGAGATCGTATGTAACATGATTTATACCTAGATGCTTCATGATGTCAGATGCTATTTTCTCGTTAAAAGGTTCTTGCTTATATAATGGGCTTGCGCCTTTCATTAATATTCGTTTGCTATCTTTAATGATCCACTTTTTCTTTAACCAGCCGTCTGCTGATGAATCTGGTGTGTAGAAAATCACGTCTGGAAGTTCTTCTGATGGAATCTTCCTTTCTCCAGATATCATTTCTCCTAGGTCTTTACTGAATTTGTTTTGAAAGAAATTCACACGATCCCATGTGATATTCGATCCGTAGGGCTTTAGCCAGTATTGATCTGATAGACTTAGACCATAACTTCTAAGTGACAGCTTTCGGGTGTTTTGAATTCTTAAATTTTCTAGTACCTCGTCAATATTTTCTCTACTTGCAGGGATGGCTCGTCTACTTAACCAATTTTCTAATCTTGCTTCACTAATCTCATTATCTTCTGTGATGCCTAGGGGTGCATGTGATATATGATATGTTTTTGTGATCCCTGTAATTGTAGCGTTCCTTTTTATTAATTCTATGTCAGCTACAGGTATGTTTTTATGCATGAGTGTCCATTCTTCAATGTTCTTTCTACTCATGGTTATCACGTCCTTTTTTCATATGGTTATTATACCACAGGTATTTGGATTATAAAAGAAATGTACATTTAAAAATCTTCATACATGTATCAGCTTTGAAAGATAACGGAATTACTGCATATTTTAAAGCTTGTTAAGGTTATACAGCATAAGATCAGCGAAATCGATGATAAGCCGATTCTAAAAATTATTGAATACATTCCAGATGAGAGGTAAAGCACGTTTAGACATGTTTTTTCTTCTAGCTTTAAAAATTATCGTGCAATTTGTCGACATTTATGTTATAATTTTAAATTAGAGCGACAAAAGACGTGAAGGTAAGTTCATCTAATCTTTCCCTATTAAA
>JGI24700J35501_10930896_pt1 | contig 36282 bp, 30 predicted proteins | sample TergutTh196P1_FD_35501 | JGI IMG/M metagenome (IMG submission 35501)
TGCGATGCTCCTTGTCTTCTGGGATAATGGGCGTTCCCGTTGCAATAAAATAGTTGACAACTTTGCAAAAATCGCCCGCTTTTTTAAGGCAAGTCATGGTAAAACGGCACAGAATTTTATCGCCGCCGCTTTTCTGCTTGACGTAAAGCAAACCGCAACCAACGCCAGCTTTTACAAGCACTTCTTCCAAATGGATTGCGTTTACTGTGAAAGATGGCTCGTCTGGCGGATTTACGGTAATTGTGCCGTCTTCGGTAAATTGCACGTTGCCTTGCTGTGGTTGACGGCTCATTGTTAGGTCATATTCAAATTTGTAGGTTTTCATTTTTATACCTCGATATAGGAATTACAAGCAACAAGTCCGCACAAATAGCGGACTTATGTTGTTAGTTGTATGGGATTTTCAGATGCAAAGTCCAATCCCATACAAAACCAGTATATAACAGCATTGTGCAGTTGTCAAGATATTTCGCAAAATTCGCAGAAATATTTTTCAGCACAAAACTACAGGGAAAACCCCAGTATTTTAGCAATACCGATAATTCTTTTCTCGCTCTCCTGCATGGCAATATCCGAGCCAACATTAAGATATGGCGTAATCTCGTGCGTTGCGTCCTCTTCCACCGAAAACAAGCCCAAAGTAACTGAATACTCCCTGCCTTGCAAATATACATCGTCGTTGCTTTCTATTATGCTTGAAAACAGCTTGCCGTCTCCAAAGTTCAAAATTGGTCGGATATACTTGGGCGAATACGATTTGCCTTCAACCGTAAATTCTGCAATGGCTTTGATTTTAATCATGGTTTCCTCCTACAGTTCGTGTTTTATATTTTTGATTGCACTGTTAAAACAAGGCAAATTGGCGGCTGTGATTATTGCCGTCCCACTTTTGAAGAGATATGTATCAATGTGGGTAAAATCCGCCAAATTTTGCAACTTAGCCGCATCAATTTCTACCGAAATAATGGCTACAACTTCAACGTTGAACAGCATATCGGCAAATTTTAAGGTTTCTTCAAAGTTTAGCCCAAAATATTTTACATCAACGCCTAAATTGTGCAAAGAAAATTTTCCTGTTCGCTTTATGGAAAAATATTCTTCAACGCCCACAGCCCTGTACAATTTTGTTACTGGAAAAAAATTGCTCATTTTGGTTGGTTCTCCAGATTATTGCGAATTTTTAGGGATAAAACTTCCCATACAAAACCAGTATATACCGCCATTCCCCATTTGTCAATCCCTTTTGCCAAAATTATTTTGGCAAAACCGCCCAATCATGCTATAATAAAACAAAAACCAGAGGTAAAACATTGCGAGAACGAAAAAACGGAATGGCAAAAACAGACAAGCAAAGAATTGGCAAAGCAATATCAGCTATACCAACTTTGATAGAAAAAATAGACCTTAGAGGTCAAGTATACAAGGGGGACTAGTACAATGAATGCAGTCGCACAAATACATGATATAGCCGAAAGGCTAGATAAACCAGAGCAAGAGTTAGTTTTAGCACTAATGAAAAGGCTATTACCAGACTACATAGCCACCGCCGAAGATATAGCCGATATAGCCAAAGCAAGAGAAGAATACGCACAAGGCAAAACAGTAAACTTTGACAACCTTGATTGGGATTGATTAACAGAAAGGGGAATAAAATGACAAATCTTCGTGAAGAGCAAATAAGCCGAATTACAATAAACGGCTATAAATCAATAAAATCCGCCGATATTAAGCTGGAAAATATTAACGTGCTTATCGGCTGCAACGGTGCGGGCAAATCTAATTTTGTTTCGGTTTTTGAATTGTTGCAAGCAAGATTATATGGAAAAACTTGCGAATACGGAATAAAAAAGGGAGCAAGCACTCTATTTTACAACAGTCCAAAAGTTACTGAAAAAATTTTGTTGCAGTTTTACGATAACGGCGGCATAAATACCACATATAGATTTGGACTGTCCGAGGAAAGTGAACTTATAAATTTGAACCCTACAACAGTTGTTGGAAATTATTGGGATTCTATAGATAAATATGCGAAATCTCAACGCCAATGGAAAATATACCATTGCAACGATACAAGCCCAATGGCAAAAATCAAGCAAGACAGCGACATTGCCAACAACGAAATGCTTTTGCAAGATTTTCGCAACTTGTCGGCGTTCTTGTATCGGCTAAAAAACGATTATCCAAAAAATTACGCTGATATTGTGCAAACAATTCAACTTATAGCCCCATTTTTTGCGGATTTTGTGCTAATCCCACAAGGAGAACACCAGCAATATATTGTGCTACGTTGGCAAGAAAAAGCCTTTGAAGATACTTTCTCCGCATCGCAACTATCGGACGGCACATTGCGGTTTATCTGCCTTGCAACCTTACTATTACAGCCGCCAGAATTACAACCAGCCACAATTATAATTGACGAGCCAGAATTAGGCTTGCACCCTGTTGCAACCACAATTTTTGCGGAATTGGTCAAAAAAGCCGCCACAAACAAGCAAATAATTTTGTCAACCCAATCTGTGGAACTGCTAAATCATTTCGCCGTCGAAGATGTTATTGTGGTTGACAGGGACGAAAACGGCTCACAATTTAAGCGGCTAAACTCCGCACAGCTTGCGGATTGGCTTGAAGATGATTACACTTTGGGCGATTTGTGGAAGAAAAATATTATCGGCGGGAGGTTTGCACAATGAGTCGACTTTTGGTATACTGTGAGGGTGCAACCGAAGAACTTTTCATTAAAGATGTGCTTGCTCCGTATTTGCTAACTGCAAATATTTACGCAAAGCCGATTGGAGCAGACGGTGCAAGCAAATACAGCAAGATAAAAACAGAGTTGACAAAATTAGGCAAAAATGATTCGCAAGCAATAATAACAACAATGTTTGATTATTACGCATTACCCAACGAAACGCCAGGCGTTAAAAATGCAACAGGCTCGCTATATGAAAAAATACAGCATATCGAATCCGCCGTTAATACGGATTTAGGATTACCAAACGTGTTTTTCAACTTGATTGTGCATGAATTTGAGGGATTATTATTTGCAGACACAACCGCATTTGCCGATATTGCAAACGAAACCCAACTTGTAGATTTAGCAAAAATAAGGCAAAAATTTAATTCGCCAGAGCATATAAATAAATCTTACGAAACTGCTCCGTCAAGGCGTATTTTGGGAATTATTCAAAATTATAGCAAAGTTTTGGACGGCACAAAAATAGCAAAAATCATTGGAATTAACAAAATTTCGGCGGAATGTCCGCATTTTGCCGATTGGGTTAAAAATATATCCCCCAAGGAGGAATAAAAATGGCAATTATTGGCATAAGCATAAAAAACGTGCTTGCTTTTCAACAGAATTTCACAGCGGATTTTTGCACTGGTATAAATGTAATTATCGGCGAAAACGGCGTAGGCAAAACAACACTACTAAAAGCCCTTCACGATAGCGAGGATATATATGAAATCAACAGAACAAAGCCAATTCCATCTTTTGGAAAAGAAGAGGAAAAAAGTTCTGTTTCTCTTGAATGTGCAGGCAAAATTGATTATCAAATATACATCCCAGAAAAAGATATCTTGGAAAACGCCAGAGGATTATTACCATTCGTAATGAAAAAAGACACAGCGTTTAGCGATATATACAAAAATGTATTGATTTCAGCACAAGATATACCAACAAGCGAGCAAACCGAAACACAACGCTCGCTAGGCGAAAAAATAAGCAACATAATTGGCGGAACTGTCGAATGGGTTGCAAGCGAGGGAACTTATTACACAATAAAAAAAACAGGCTTGCGAGTGCCTTTTTTACGGGAGGCATCTGGTTATAAAAAACTGGGCTATTTAGGAATACAAATCGCCAGCGGACAACTAGAACCAGGCAGCATACTTTTTTGGGATGAACCCGAAAATAGCTTAAATCCTGCACTTGCATCACAATTAGTTGACATTTTGCTAGAGCTTTCCCGCAGCGGCGTGCAAATTTTTATTGCAACCCACAATGAAGTTTTTGCAAGCTATTTTGCTGTCAACCGCCAAAACGGCGACAACGTTCTGTTTACATCTCTCTACAAAGACGGCGAGGAGATAAAAGCCGATACAAGCCACCGTTTCGACTTTCTTACTCCCAACAGCTTAACGGCAGAGCCTGTTAAACTTTACGAAAAACATCTCGAAAAGGGGCTTGGCAATGATTGAAATTATTGAAGAAAGTGGCATGAATTTTATTGCCGAAAACGCTTTTTACATTGAAAAATCTCCAATATATGCGGCGTTAAACAAACGTACAAAACAAAACGAAAAGGGCATTAGTTCGGTGGAATTTATTCGCCGCAAGGGAGGAAAATTGCTATTTATCGAGGCAAAAACCACTTTTCCCAATCCTGATAATCCGCCAAAAGAAAATCCCCAGCGATTTGCGGAAGCGGTCGCCGAAATTTGCGAAAAATTTATACATTCGCTAAACTTGTACTATGCCATTTTGGCGGGCGTTCACAGCGAATCACAAATTAACAATATCAATGCAAGCGACAATTTAACCATTGCATTTGTGCTAGTTATAAAGGTTAGTCAGCCAGACTGGTGCAGAATAATAGAAACAAAAATAAATGAAACATTACCAATCTACATAAAAAAAATTTGGGATCCAGAAGTTTTTGTAATGAATCACGAAAAAGCCATAGGGCGAAATCTGGCAACCCAAAAAAAGGAAAAACCATGAGCGACTTAAACACCCAACTATGGGCAAGTGCCGACCAACTGCGCGGCACTTTACGTGAAAGAACACGGAATACCCCAGCCATGCGGAGCAATTTGCGGTGTTGCTAAATTGACACGAAGACAATGCCTGCCTGACGGTGGTCAGGCAGGCCTCCACGAAAACCAAAGACTACCACAAATAAAATCCCCATAAACCCCGTCAACCAGCCGCCAGCACAAACCGCAAAACGTGCCCCGCAGTCCGTTGCATTTCCGCCAAACTAATGCCGCCCTCTTTGCCATGCGATTCCAACAAAGAGCCGTCGCCCTCCGTGGCAAAAAAACTTTTTCCGCCTGGCATAAGCAAGTCCACCTGTGCCCGAACCCTGTACGCATCGTTGAAAACCGCTGGAAAATCGGGGTCAATGCCTGGCCGCATCCACCAATCCGTCATAACAAGCCCCGCAAACTGCCACTCGCCGCGCAATACCGTCGTGCATAACTCGTGGTGATAATGCCCGTAAACGCCGTTAATCTTGTTGTACGACGACATTACCGTCCGTGGATTGCTCTCTTTTACGCAAATTTCAAAGCCTTTCAAATGGATTTCCCGCAAAGCCCGCTCGCTTAGCCGTGAATCGTTCTTTATTCTAAAGGTTTCCTGATCGTTGCAGGCGAAATGCTTGGGACAGCCCGCCACGCCCTGCGACTGCAAGCCCACCACAACCGCTGCGCCGATTTTGCCCACCAGCAACGGGTCTTCCGAAAAATATTCAAAATTGCGACCGCACAAAACCGCACGCATTACCTGCAAGCCAGGTGCCAACAGCACATGAGCCTTTTTGTCGGCAATTTCTGCACCGTTTTTGGTCGCCAGTTCTTTTACAAGTTGCGTGTTCCATGTCGCCGCCAACGCTGTTGCACAGGGCAACAATGCACAATAATACCGCAACCGTATACCAGAAGGCCCATCGCAAGCGGTAACGGGTGCAACGCCGTAATCTCGTAGGGCTTGCGTTGTGCCGCCGAAAACGCCAGCATTGCCCAAAACGCCCAGCGGACTGTTCATTATGTAATCGCCACGTGTCAAGCCCTCCAACTCCTCGGCGGTTAGCTGTGCAATAAAATCTTCCAACGAAACCTTGCCAGCCGCAACGTCCACCAACTTGTAGCCCTTATCGCCCGTTTGCGGGATTTCTTGCGGCAACTGTGCGATAATCCGCTCTTTTAGGTTGACCGTTCGCAACGGAACAGGCTCATATTTTTTCGCAAAAGTGCCGTCCGCTTGCGGTGTGGTCGCATCTGGGATAAGCCTGTCAAAAGCCGCTACTGGAGCGGCTACTTCCTGCAACTGCTCGACAACCTGCAATTTGTCCACCGTTACCACGCCGATTTTTTTGGCGGAACGCACACATTGCCCTACAAAAATCCCGTATTCGCCAGGCTCTAGCACATAGGCGGATTTATTGCCCGTTTTGCCGCCGTCATCGTAAGATGCCATGCTCGCCGCCGCAAACGAAATTTCCAAGGTCGTTTGCTGTTGCGGTGCTAAAATTTCAGTTTTTTGGAATGCCGCAAGTGCCAAACTCGGCTTACCAAGCAGTCCCTGCGGTGCGGCGTAATAAACCTGCACAACTTCTTTGCCCGCAAATTTGCCGTTGTTGGCAACTTTTACCGAAATATTAACGTTGCCGTCCTTTTCAACAGGGTTTTCCGCCGAAATCGCAAAATCCGCATAACTAAGCCCAAATCCAAACGGGAACAGAACATCATTTTTCGCAAACGTCTCAAAATAGCGGTAGCCCACGTAAATATCTTCCACGTAATTATTGAACTCCTCCGCGCCGAAGTTTTCGTAGGTTGGATAGTTTTCGTAACGCTTGGCGATGGTGGTTGTAAGTTTGCCGCTGGGGCTGATTTCGCCGTAAAGTGCGTCCGCAACGGCGTTTCCGCTCTCCATGCCGCCCTGCCACACGTACAGCAACGCATTTATTTTGGATTCATATTTTTCTAGCCACGAAAAATCTATGATATTTCCGCTGTTTATCAGCACTACAACCTTGCTAAAGGCAGCTGTTACCAAATCTAACATTTGCAATTCCTGTTTCGTAAGGAAAAAACTTCCCTCTTCAAGCAAGCTGTCCCTGTCTTCGCCAGCACTGCGCCCAATCACGACAACCGCCGTATCCGAGACCGCCGCCGCATTTTTCACAAGTTCGGCGGTCAGCGGCATTTCGGCAAAGTTGGTTGGCCACTTGCCCCATTCGCCCGTTTCTGGCACGTTTTCGCCGCACCATTTGCGGTAAATCTCGCAAAGTTCCTTGTTGTAGCTTGCCCCTTTTTTGGCGGACATTGCAGAAATGCCGTCCATTAGGCTGATTCTGTACGGCGGAATGACATCGCCGCCAGAGCCGTAACCAACGTAAAAATAATCATGCTGCACCCTGCCAAAAACCGAGATGTTATCGTTAAGCGGCAAAACGCCGTCATTTTTCAGCAAAACGATTCCCTCGCCAGCCGCTTTGCGGCACAACGCCTTGTAATCTTCCGCCAATTCCCTTGAACCCAGCACCTGCACAGAATCATTGTGCGTATCTTGTGCCAATAAGTTTTGTTCGTCCATAAAAGTTCCTCCTAGAAAATTAAGTTAAAATTAAGTTCACACGCTCTTAACCACGTGCAGCCACTTTTTCTGCCACATTCGTATTATACACCAAATGCTCTTTATCAGCAAGTCCACCCGCAGTAGCACGGCAATCCAAAATGGCGACAAAAACAGCACAAACCCCGCCAAATAGCCCAGCGGAATAGACGCAACCCACATAAAAAGTACGTCCGCCACCATTAAAAATTTTGTATCGCCGCCGCCGCGCAAAACGCCCTTTGTTAGCACGTTGGAAATCACGTGAAACGGCATTGCTGCGACCATTGCCCACATTAAGCCGTCCAAAATTAGCAGGGTTTCGGGCTCGATGTCGTAAAAAATCAGCAAAATTGGCGTAAATATCAAAATCGCAACGCTAGAGATTAGCCCCAAAACGGCACTTAGCAACAGATATGTAAAGCCCCGTGCCTCGGCTTTTTGCAGGTCGTTTTCGCCGATTGCCGTGCCAACCATTATGCTGCTTGCATTGGACATTCCCATGATAAACACGCCCGCCAACTGCGTTGCGACCATGATAATTGCGTTCGCCGCCGCCATTGCACTACCCAGCCAGCCCCAAATCATGGCAAGTGCGGTTGTGCCGAACGCCAAAATTAAATCGCCGATAATAACAGGCGAACCGATACGCAAATATTCTGGGATAAGCTGTCCGCAAGGTTTTAGCAGGTCTTTCAGGCGATAGCGGACACGTTTTTCTGCAAAAAACAGGTAGCCCGCCACAACAGCGAACTCGATGAACCTAGCAATAACGGTCGCCAACGCCGCACCAGCAATCTCCATGCGGGGCGCACCGAGGTTGCCAAAAATGAACACCCAGTTAAAAAACGCCGCCGCCGCAAACGAGAGAACGCTCGCAATTAGCGGCACACGCACAACGCCGAAAGAACGCCCGATTATGGCTAAAGTTGTGCCTAATCCCATAAAAATGAACTGGAACGCAATAATTTGCAAATAAAGCGCGCCAACCGCAATAACGTCCGCCTCGGGCGTGTAAATTCGCATTATGCCCTGCGGCACAAAAAACGTTACCAAAGTGAATAAAAATGCAAACACTAAAATAATGCGTATTGCCAAGGTAATAACTTGCTTAACGGCGGGAATATCGCCTTTGCCCATATATTGCGATGTCATAACCATAGCGCCGCCGCCAACGCCGAAACAACATATCATAAAGAAAAACACAAACTGGTTGCCCAAAGATGCCGCCGCTATGGCGGTTTCGCCCAGCCCGCCGACCATAACAGTACCCAAAATGCCAACGCCCATGTTTACCATGCTTTGTAGCGATGCGGGTAACATTATGCGCCACATATCTTTGTAGAACGCCTTTTCTTTTATTGGTTTTATTAGTGGTTTTATCTGGATTATTGGGGTTCACGCTCCTTTTTTTGAGGGGTGTATATTTATGCAAATTGTGGGAATTGTTACAATCCATTTTTACACTCAGCCAACCCATATTTTTATTAAGCCGCACGAGTCTAATACACCACCGAAACACTGCCATCTCTGCCAATAGCACGAAAACAATTCGTATAAACCTCAATAAATTCGTATCCTCCGTGTATGGCAATCGAGCGGGCTTTTTCAAGTCCATCTGGCAACGGCTGACCTCTTCTGTAATGCTCAATAATATCGTCGATAATATCAAGGCGATGCACCTCGTAATCCTCGCCCAAATGGCATTTTGACACTATGCCCATAAAATCGCCGTCAAGTTCTATTTCAGGAAATTCTTGACGAAGTGCTTCGATAATTTCTTTGGCTTTGCCGTGGTTGTGGATTTTGCCGCCAACATCTAGCTTGCTTACGGTTTCCATATATTGCTTGGAACGCTGTTTTCTTAATAATTTGTCAATTTTTAGCGGGTCGCCGCCTGCTTTTGTTTCGGTTTTAGCTGTTAAACTTAGCATATAGTCCGTTTCTGTCTTTTGCCTAGTTCCTAGCATTGGTTTTGGCACGTTTTCGTCCTCCTAATTTTTCTAACGTTTCTAATTTTGAACAAACATTTTGCGTGATTTTTGGCTTGGTTTCGCAATATCCTCTAGCCCTATCGGTTTTCCAGATGCTGGCACAGCACGGTGCCGCCCCCAGTTTCTCACATTTTCAATGCGTTCTGGGGTTGTCTGCGAAAGTGGAATAACCGAGTCAAATGCGGCAATTACGCTTTCTTCGCTCAAAACAAAGTTGCTATTTGACAAAGTTGCATAAGCAAGATCGCGCAATGTAGATTCTAAATCAGCACCCGTAAAACCACTAGTAATTTCCACGACTTGTGCCATAAGAGTTTGCGAAAAGGTTGTTTTTAGGTATCGGCGAGCATACAGCGAAATAATCTCGTCTCTTTCTTTTGCGGTGGGCAAATCGACAAAGAAAAGTTCGTCAAATCTTCCACGGCGCAAAAGTTCACTGGGCAATAACGATATATCATTGGCGGTAGCCACAACGAAAACTTGTTTTTTACATTCCTGCAACCAAAACAAAAATTGCCCAACCATTCTGGTAGAAACTCCGCCGTCCCTACTGCCGCTTGTTGCACCCGATAAACCTTTTTCAATTTCGTCAATCCACAATATGCACGGCGAAACGTGTTCCGCTGTAATTAGTGCATCTTTAAGCTGTTGCTCTGATTGCCCAACGTAACTGCCCTGAACAGTCGCAAAATCCAGCCTGTAAAGCGGCAAATTCCAATTTAGGGCAATCGATTTTGCCGACATTGATTTTCCGCAGCCTGGAACGCCCACCAACAAAATTCCTCTGGGCGGCTGTAATCCTCTGGCGCGCAATTCGTCTCTTTTTTCCGCAGTCAAAAGAATCCGCTTTTCATCTAGCCATTTGCGAAGACCCTCCAAACCGCCCACGTTAGCAAGGTTGGAATCCACTTCAACGCGTTCTAAGCCAGAAATATCGGCAAACAGGCGATCTTTAGCAAAACGCACCTCGTTCAAATCGTCTTTTGTGATTTTTCGTTTCGCTATCAAAGCGGCTATTACATTCTGTGCCTCAATCCGAGTTACGCCCGAAAGCATAGATGCCGCCTCTCGTATGTCTTCGTTGTCCCAATCAATGGGGATTTCGGTGCGATAGTCGTCGATGTATTCTTTTATAATTTCAAACATTTCGGATTCGTCTGGCAAATCAACGTTTAGCACCATGCCAAGCCGTTGCAGCTGATTCCAAACAGGGCTGTTGGTAAGTATAATTATAGCACCGCTCGATTCCTCTGCTAATGTAACTAAATCCAGCATTTGCCGTGCATCGCTGCTATCGGTGCTTAAATCTGGCGTTTCTGTTAGTATCAATGTAAGATACTGGCGGCGTTTCATTTGTTCGCTCATAAAATCTATAGCGCCGTATACTGTTTTGTCGTCGCTTACTGCTTTTTCGCTGGCTAAATCGTAAATTCCTTTTGACAAGGTGTGAACAAAAAAGGTCATCGATAAATCTGTTGATATATTTTTAAGCATTTCTAATGTGCGACCACGTTCAATAGTGTTTATGGCTATGAATGGGATTCTTGCCACCGCATAGCGGTGCAAAAGGTCTTTACATTCAGCAATATTACTCATTAAAATTCTCCTTTGATTTTAGTTGATTTTAGTTGATTTTAGTTGGTTTTAGTTGATTTTAGTTAAATCCATCAAATCTCGTTTATTTTATAATTCCGAATAAGTACGCTCATTTTGCCACTTCTGTCCGATCGTGCCGAACTTTCCAAGGAAGATTGCATACGGTCGGCGTGTTCCCGAACAAGGGAGCAATAATGCACCCTGTCCTTTTTGGGAAGTGCGGGCATATCCATTATATCTAGCAAAAACGACAATTCTTTTCGCAAGGAAAGCAACGCTTGCACGATTGCCCTTTCTTGCCCGTTTGCTCTGGAGATTTCTTTTTGGAATTTTTCCGCAGCGGCATCTAATCTAGCGTTGACTGTGTCAATTAGTTTTTTGGCAAAACGCTCGGCAACGCCAGATTGCCAGGCAATTTTGCCTTGTTTTAACGCCGTGCGGACGTTTTCGTCGTCGGTTTTTTGCTCTAGCATATTCAATAATTCCACCCACTCTGCGTAAGTAGTGGGTGGCTGTATCATGCCGCTCATAATGCCCTAGGCTTACGCCTTATTGCAATGACTGGCGGTTCAATGCTCCAATCCGGAAGACCCTTAGCCAAAGGAGAATCGTCAATAATATCGATGGTGTCAACAGTCTCAACAGTCTCAACAGTCTCAATAATATCAATAGTTTGGGCTGTGCCGTCATATTTTTCAGCGGGGCTTTCTGGTTTTTCTGGTTTTTCTGGTATAATTTCTTCGGGTGCAACATTTGCTACAACTGGCGTTTCTGGTAAATAAGGCTCTATTTTAGGCGTTATTTCCTTTGTTTCAGGTTCTATTTCAATTTTTATTTCAGTCTCTATTTCAGGTTCTATTTCGGGCTCTATTTCAAGTTCTATTTCAGGTTCTATTTCAATTTTTATTTCGGGCTTTATTTCCGCATTTTGGGCGGTTTCCATTGTTGGATTAGGAACAGCGGTATCAACATCAGCGGCTGCTCCACAAAATTCGCAAAATCTGCCAAATTCTGGTATTTTTGCACCGCATTTGGTACAAAATACAGTCGTTATCGCCGCATTTTCATTAGAAAAATTTGGAAAATTTGGCTCTATTTCTGCATTTTGGGCGTTTTCCGTTATTGGATTATGAGCAGAAGTATCAATTTCAACGGCTGCTCCGCAAAATTCGCAAAATCTGCCAAATTCTGGTATTTTCGCACCACATTTATTGCAAGTGTCATTTGCCATTGTTAATAAATTCCTTTCTAATTTCTATGTCTGTATTGTCTGTGTTGTCTGTGTTGTCTATGTTTACGCCACTTTTAAGCGGCGGCTAGTATCCGACAGTTTGCGGACGTATTCTTCGGGTTTAATTTGCTCCAGCAGGTTCAAAACTTTTGTGCTTTCGGAATCTTTTTTCGCAAAATATGCCCTAAAATCAACCACTTCGGCAATGACAGCACGGATAATTCCAACTCCGTCTTTCTTTTTTTTGTCAAATTCATAAGCAATCTGTTGGCGGCGAAGTTCAACTGCTTTTTTTCTGGAAAAATGGTGCAAAATTAAGCCAATGCCGCCTGCTATGCCCAACAAGCCAAGAAACACCCAGCCGCCACCGTTAAGCATTGCCAATAGCCCAATTACAGCAACTCCGATGCCGCCATACATACAATATTGCTCAAAAACTGTCATAGTGTTGGCGGCGTTGGCAACGCTTATTTCCCCTGCGACCATTTTCTCAAATTTGGCGACAAGTTCCGCCTCGTTTTTCCCGTCTACAGTGTTATCGTTAAAATTATCAACATTTATCTCGATATTGTGGGGAATTTCCATGCGATTTTTTGCTACAATATCGTTGTAGGCGTTGGAAATCCAATCACGGGAAAGGGCTATTGCAAATTTTTGCGTAGAAATACTGGCGTGTGCGGTTTCGGGTTTCATTGCGGCATCGGTAAGCAGTTGGGTAAAATCTTTGTGTGTTTCAAAGGTTGTTTGCAGCGACTGCATATCTTGTTTTGCACGGTTTTCGTCGCCGTCATATTCAATAACTAGTTCCGTTTGCTTGTATTCCTGGCGTAGCGGGATTTCTTCCTCATCAAAATCTGTTACCAAAGAAGATAGTATTTCGTCAAGTTGCTCCCGCAGAGCCATTCCAGAGGATTGCTGTTCAAAAATATTTTCAAAATACGCATATATTTCTTCGTGAAGATGTGCGCCTTCCATTATTTTTTGCAGTTTAGACCACGTTTTGCTATATTTTTTGAGATAGGTGTATGAATCTCCGCTAAACGGCTTTTTTTTGAGATTTATAGCCTCCGACCACTGGCTAGTTTGTTGGTCTACAAAGCCAGCTTTATCCGCCAGACGTGTCAGCCATTCCTCTAGTTGTCGGGCTACAATTCCCTCGGAATCTGCACCGAGCAAACCCGATGCAAAAGCATCAAGTATGATAACGGTTTTTCTGTCAAGCCTTTCTTCGTCTTGGTTGGCTAGATAGCGTTGTATCCATTTTAGGCAAGGTGCTTTACGTTCGGCACGGCGGCAAATTAAGCCAAATAGCAGAGAAGTTTTTTCGTCGTCGCGTTTTATGGCCTCACGGACGGCTCTATCGGCTAATTCTTCGTTATCGTTAATCCATGCGGAAATTGCAACCAAACAAGGTGCCAGCCAATAGCCAGGAGCGGCTAACATTAGTTCTTCGGTTACGGTTGTAATTGTTTCTTTGCGTACTATTTCCAGATCGTCGGCTTGCAAAATGCCGACCGTGTGTTTTCGCACCGTTTCGTGATGTCCAAATTGGTCTTTTAGTTTATCTCGCAAGTTGCCAATTTTCGCCTCCGCACGAATTAGTGCTTTTTGTTTTATGTCTGTTTGTACAAACTCGGCAAAATCTGCTGCAAGTTTTGCTACTTCGCTGTTAATTAGCCTGACGTTGTCGTCAACTGTGATTACATGGTTATCAATAACTCTAAGATTGCTACGTACTTCGTTGAAACCATCGTTTAGGTTAGCGTTGATGTTCTCGTTGACTCTACTTAAGTTCTTGTTTATTGCGTTAATGATGTCTACTCCATCAGCCATTATACGTTCCTCCTATGATTCTATATTGAGATTTTATTTCCCGCACATAGTATACAGGTTGGCAAGCTGTTTGTCAATAGGTAAAATAAGTTTTGCTAGAAAAATTTTTTGGTGGATTTTGCATATTTATGCAGAATGTGAAGATTGCACAGTTGGATAATTGGAAAAATTATCAACCTAAATTTCCAGATAGTTAAATCGGCTTGTCATAAAGTTGGATATTTTGTTTTGGCGGTCGGTTTCTAGCCAATGTTTGCCGTTTGGGGTTAATTCGAAGTTGTAGATTGCGTTGTTGATGTCTGGGTTGTAGTTGGTTTTTAGGTATTTTAGGACGTTTTCGCCAACGATAAATTTTAATTTAGGAGAATCCATTAACCTAACTGTGATTTTTTCAAGGCGTATCGGCTGCGACGATAACGAACGCACACCGAGAGTCAAATAATCCAAACAAACCTCATAAGCCCTAATCTTGGTATTATCGCCTAATATGGTGGCTTTTTCCATCATTGGCAATGTTTCAAATGTAAAATCGGCTGGAGATTTTAAGCCCAAAAGTTTCATAAGTGGCGGATTTTCTTCGAAAAGTAGCTCATCTAATCCCATAGTTTTCCACAAAGGATAGGTCATATGGCAAACCGTAGCACCTGTGTCGAAAAGTGAAATCCATTCGCCGCTTTTTTCGCCACATTCTAATTTTACGTTGCCGTATAAAAATTTACCTTTGTTGATGTCAATTCGGCAAATAGAGGTCATAAACACCCAACCCATCTATTAACGAAAGCCCCTCGCCAACGCTGTATTTTTGCGGAATTGGTCTAGGTAAATCGTAGTATTCTTGCGGCGTAAGTATTGCCACAATATCGCCCTTTATTCGGGAGTTTTCCGAATGACCATTGATTATTATTAAATATTTATCGTGATATTCCTGCATCATGTCGTCAATTATTACGTCATGTTCCAAAATTTCGTGTTCGCTGTCAAAATTAAACATAATTTTACCCCTTTTCTAGTTTTTGTTGGTGTTTTTGATACATTTCATCGGCTAACGCCCATTTGTATAATAAGAAGTCCGTGTTGTGGGTATCGTCCATTTGCAATGAAATTCCCACCCAAACGCTGTAACCTCGCGGCATTGGTTTAGGAAATTTTATTTTGCTGTACTCCGCAGGAGTTAATATTGCCAAAACATCGCCGTGAATCCGACTATCTGTGGACGGCCTGCTGACCGCTATCATAAATTTATCGGGATATTTGTCTTCCATATCCTCGATTATCACGTCATGTTCCAAAATTTCGTGTTCTCCGTCAAAACTGAACATAAAATCGTCCCTTTCTGCTAACCGTTTTTTCCAGTATAACACAAAATTTGCTGATTATCAACCTAGCAAAATTTGCCAAAATTACGAAAAAAAGTGCGTTCTCCGCCGAAAACTTTTGACAAGGCAGTTTTCATTTGGTATAATTTCAGCATAACAACCCACGAAACGGAGTGATTACAATGAAATACACAAGAGCAGACGAAAACGCCATTAGTTTTCGCCAATACATAGAAAATTTGGAACAGCGGTATCAAGAGGATAGGCGTGAATCCGAGCGACGCTATCAAGAACACATAGCCGCAGTTGAACGCCGCCGCCTAATCGATTACAAGCAACTGGAACGCCGCCGCATAAAAGCCGAAGAGCAAGCCGAAAAACGTTACAACGAAGCAGAAGAGCGCCGTCAAAAAGCAGAAGAACAAGCCGAAAAACGTTACCTTGAATCCGAAAAACGCTACACAGCCGCCGAGCAAGCCCGCATAAAAGAATACAAAAGCATGAAATGGTTTATCATGGGTAGCGTATTTTTACCTTTTTTGATTGCCTTGATGGTCGCACTATTTCCGACAATACAGCAAAATTAGCAAAATATAAATGCACAGCAACCGCAACCACAACAGCCCACAATCGCAGAAACCGCCACAACAGAATAACCAAATCCCCAAAAACCCCCACCAACAAAAAAACGAGTTTTTCAAAACTCGTTTTAGATACACATTTTGCAAATTTACTTCTTATAACGTTTTCTCAATAAATCCGCCATATCTGCACGTTCGGATTTCTCTAACCGTTGAATATACCCCGCTAAATGGGCATCGTGGGCATGGTGCGGGCCGCCCTCTCGATACACCGTCCACATGGGGTCTACGTCTCTGGCAGATTTTTTCAGCATTTCCTCTTGCCAATCTAAAATAATTTTTGCACCTTTTGCACAAATCTCTGGGTGCTGTGCCTTTATGTCAAATTGCTGGTGCGGATCGGCTGTTATGTTGAACAGCATTTCGTCGTCAAATAGCTGAAAGCCGTCCCGTATGGTGCGAATGTACAGCCAATCGCCAAAACGGGTGCTACGCTGGCATACGTGCGCCTGCTGCGATAATACTAGGCTTTCTCTGGTGGATATATTTTTTCCGTCAATAATCAAGCCAGCGTAACTTTCGCCGTCCCAATCTGGGTTGACGGGAAAATTCAGCAACTCGGCTATTGTGGGCAATAAATCAATGTTGCACCGCAAGCCGCTATCTTTGCCAGTTTTGCCGTTTGGCCATTTTATTATCATCGGAATGTTGCAAGTGCTGTGGTCGGCGGTGGCGTGTTCGGCGTATAGCCCCAACTCGCCCATGTTTTCGCCATGGTCGGACGATATTATTATTGCCGTATCTTCGTAAATGCCCTGTTTTTTAAGCAAATCTAGCACTTTTCCCAATAAATAATCGGCGTATTTTATGCCGCAATCGTATTGATCAATAAAATTTTTAACCTCTGCCAAATTTTTTACCGAGCCAGGGTGCCGCGGATATTGCGGGTTTGACCAATCTCCGTGGCCGCCAATATCTCTGGCACTGTGCGGCCCCGCTTTTTTTAGATGTTCCGCAAAAATTTCCTCCGTAATCCAATCGTCCGCTAATGGGATATTTTCAAACGGATTGCCAAATTCGGCGGGTGCACGATACGGCGTGTGCGGATCCCATAAATGCAGGTGCAAAAACCAATCCTTTTTGTCGCTGTTCCTGTTAAGCCAATCTAAAGCGGTGGGCAGTATAACTTCGCCCGATTCCATGCCGCCGCTACCCTCGTTGTAGGTTTCGTTAAAGCCAGCGTTAAACCACCAAGCAGAGTGCCGCTCTGCAAAAGTGCTGATAGATGCCGTATACAAGCCCGCTTTGCGAAATTGGTAAAACAAATTGTTCCGCTCGTCTAAATCTTGAAAATCCCGTTTTGCACCCGTTAGCGGACGATCGGCTGCCGTGCCGCCGTGTCCCACAACGCCGTTGCGTATGCCAAACTTTCCCGAAACCAACGCCGAACGAGACGGCAAACACGGCGCATCGGAACAATAATAATTTTCAAAAATTACACCCTCTTTTGCCACTTTGTCCAAATTGGGCGTTGTGTCCCGTGCGTAGCCGTAACAACCCATGTGATCTGGGCGCAATGTGTCAATGTCTATATACAAAATTCTCATAAAAAAACCTCCTTTTGAGATTGTGAAACATACCCTATTATATTTTGCCGCTTGCAAATAGTCAAGTAAAATTTCCTAGCTAAAAAGCCGATTTTTGGGATTAGTTGAAAATTCAAAAAAATTTCAAAAAAATTTTGACAATCCTAAAAGACTATTGTAGAATGTAATTAGGGAGTGATAAGAATGATTGTCAACGTAAGAACAAACATGATGTCGCTAAATTCTTATAGAAATTTGCGGTTGGTTGCAACAAGGCAAAACAGGGCTTCGCAGCGGCTTTCTTCGGGTTTTAGAATTAACACAGCCGCCGATGATGCCGCAGGTTTGTCTATATCCGAAAAAATGCGAGCCCAAATCAAGGGCTTGGATCAAGCGGCACAAAACGCACAAGATGCAAACAGTCTTATTCAGACGGCAGAGGGGGCAATGTCAACCATTAACGAGATGGTTGTGCGTATTCGGGAATTAGTGGTGCAGGCGGCAAACGACACCAATGCACACGATGCCACCGATGCCGCCGCATGGTCGCAATCAGACCGCACACGCATACAAGCCGAAATCAACCAACTTTTAGCCGAAATTGACGCAACCACAGACCGCACACAGTTTAACACTCGCAACTTAATAGACGGCACTTTAAGCGCCGACCGTGCAATCGGCAGAGAGTTGTGGTTTCAGGTGGGTGCTAACGTGGGGCAGGGTATGCGGCTTAGCATAGAGGCGATAAACGTTGAGGCACTTAGTCAAGTCGGGCTTTCTTTTGCTAGTGCTGTGCCAGCGGGCTTTAGCTTTGCAGAGTTGCGCACCGTGGACACCAGCATTGCGGCGGCTGGGCAAGGAATACTACGTGAAAACGGCGAAGAAATAAGCAAGTTTATCACCGCCATAGATTTTGCACTATCTTTTGTAACCGAACAACGGGCTAAATTAGAGGATTTGGAAGACATAATAGAAAACCTTAACATAGCCGCCGAAAACCTAACAGCCGCAAAATCACGCATACAAGATGCCGACATGGCAAAAGAAATGATGCAGCTAACGCAAGCCAATGTACTGCAACAAGCGGCGTTATTTATGCTCGCCCAAGCAAATCAAGCACCGCAAACGGTGTTGCAGTTGCTGAATTAGGTAAAATCAAGCCACATAAAAATTATGCACAAACTACAAAGACATATGCCGTAAATCCAATGCCAAACCGCTGTGCGTAACCAAAATTTCTTTTAATGTTTGCGATTTTAGCTTTGCCGTTCCCAGATATTTGGCGACGGTATTTTTGTGCTGAAAAATATACCAATGCTCCGTTATGGGGGAAGTTTCGTATAACGCTTGCTTTAGTTTCCTTTCGGGGGGCTTGTTGGAATTTGACCAGACTTCTATAATTAAATCTGGATACCCCGCTACTTTAGTTTCGTCTCGGCTAAGGATATATTTGTGCTTGTCAAACAGCATAATATCGGGGATATAGCTGGGAAGAGAATCCAAATAATCCCTGTCTTTGGCATCGCTTAATTTGATGTTTAGCAGCTCCGCTTTGTGGTTGTCTTCCAAAGAACGCCTGTATATCAAGCCCATGTTTTCCTGTTTTATGAACGGCTTGATTTCAAAATTATTTCCAAAATTATTTCTAAGATAATAAAACAATTCGCCCGTCAAATCGGAATGACGGTTTTGTGGAGAAGACATTTCTGCAAAATATACACCCATAATTTTTCCCCCTTGTTTAGCAAAATCACGCTAAATTAGCCAAAAAAGCCGCTGGCAATTATAGGTTGACAACGGCTTTTTTGATAAATTTCAACTATTTTCAAGCATTTTCAGCCATTTTTAGCCATTTTCAGCCATTTCAAGCCACCCTAAACCACATCAAATCAATATCACAACCAGGCAAGAAAATAAACGACAACGTTCCCTTGCCGACCAGCGGCGTTTCTAGTTGGTATGTGTTGCTTGTGTAATCTTCGCTGGCAAGCACCGTTACCATGTTTACGCTTTCTGCTCCGTTTTCGGGTGCAAATGCTAACCTTATGCTGTTTTTATCCTGCTGGGAGCGGCTGTTTATTTCTATTGTTTTGGCGGGATTGGTAAATTCCATGCTGCTGAACGTTATCGTTACATTGTTGCCGATTTTTTCTACTGCGGTGGGCGTTACGGTAAATGTATCGCCGTAAATTCCGTTGTTTTCGGTAAAGCCGATTTGGCTGTATGCACGGCTCTGTTTGGCGAAAATAAAGCCCTTTATGTGCACTTTTTGCCGCAACAAAAACGAAACTGTCGCAATACCTTGCAATCGCTTGGGCAATTTGTACGTTACTTCCTGGTACGTGTTCCAAATAGAGCCTTTGTCGTACGTTACTGTGCATAAATGTGTGCCAACTTCGGGCATTCCTAGCCAAATTTCTATTGGAAACGGCTCGTGTTGCAACGGGAACAACCACAGCGTTATCTCGTCAGAGCCGTCTGTGCCGAAATCTAGGTCGGTAAAACCTACGTGGCTGTCGCGGTCGCGCAAGGTCGCAACGCCGCGCTCGTTGCCGTTTGTCATTGGCTCGTTGCTAAGATTGTACAGCCCACCCGCCACAAATTCGTAGGGGTTCAAAAATGGCTTGCCGTAGCCGCTTATCGTGAACGGCAACACCGATATTATGCTTGCGTGGTCTCTTTCGTTGTCAACCGCACAACGCACGTATGCCTCGCCGTCTCCTTTTGGCAAAATTTCCGCCGAAAGCCCGTCTTCTGCTACTTTTATTGTTCCCAAAGGGCTGTCAATGCCGTTTGCATCGGTTAGCCGCCAAGTTAGCTTGCCCACGTTGTTTGCGGTCGCATTTTTCGGGAAAATTTCCGCCGTTATCGTAAACTCCCGTTTTGTCAACTCAATTTTGCGTACGGGAATATCCATTTCGTCTAAATCGGCAAATAGTGCAAAATTGCCGTTTTCGGGCTTGGATATTGCCAAAAGTTTCCCGTTAAAAAGCCGCTTGCTGGCACTTTTATAGGATTCTCGGTCGGTAGAATCGCCGTTATCTGTACCCAACAGTTCGCCGTCTGTAATCGTGATGTTTACTCGGTTGTTGGCGTTTTCTACGGGCTTGCCCGAGGCATCTACGGCGATAATATCCGTAAAAACCAACTCGCCAACAGAAGTATGGTGCAACTTTAACTGCACAGCATCGCCAAAAGAATAGCGGAAATCTTCGGCTATAACGCTGCCGTTTCGGGCATACGCACAAGCCCGTAATGTTCCGCTTTCGTACGGCACAATGTAATTTCCCACAAGGTCAATATCCTGCACACCAAGCGATTTATTATTAAGAAACAACTCCACTTTTGAGACATTGGAGCAAACCCGAACATCAATCGGTTGCCCAGCCGACCAATCCCAGTAGGGCAAAATATGCACAAACGGCGTACGGCGGTGGTCTGTCCAGCCAGCCTTAAAAATGTAGTAGGAATCCTTGGGAAAACCAGCGGTGTCAATTTGCCCAAAATAGGAGTTTTTCGTGTGATACGGCGTAGGTTCGCCGATATAATCCGTGCCAGTCCAGATAAATTGCCCAAAAATAAACGAGCGGTCTCTGTGGTCTTTTATGCAATGTTCGGCACTTTTTGCACCCCAACTTGTGGTGCTGTTGCCCAGCGAAGAGCATTGCAGGTCGTCATCGCTAAGCACAGATGCCGTCAGCGGAAAGTGATAAACGCCCCGACTTTGCACTGTTGATGCCGTTTCGCCGCCGTAGATAATCCAATCTGGGTGGGCGGCGTGATGTTCGTCATAAAGATACTCGGCGTAATTATAGCCGACAAGTTTCAGAATTTCCACGCATTTTTGCGTGTTTTCCCAAGCCATGTAATTGGAGCAAAGTGTGATGTGTGCGTGTTCGCCTGGGTCGTGCTGGCGGACAAGCCCAACTAGCCGTTGCAAAGTCAGCAAGCCGTCCACATAATCGGCGTGAGTATCGTAAATTTCGTTGCCAACGCTCCACATTATGATAGAGGGGCAGTTGCGGTCGCGGCGAATCCAAGCGGCAACGTCTTTTTCGATCCAATCCTCAAAAAAACGGGCGTAATCGTACTTATTTTTGGGGCGTTTCCACATATCAGAAATTTCCGACATTATCAAAAAGCCCATTTCGTCGGCAAGTTCCATAAAAATTTTTGCGGGCGGATTATGGGCGGTGCGAATCGCATTTACGCCCATGCTTTTCAGCATAATAAGCTGGCGGCGCAAGGCATCGGGGTGAACCGCCGCGCCCAAAGCGCCCAAATCGTGGTGCTGGCACACGCCGTTAATTTTTATATTGCGACCGTTCAGAAAAAACCCTTTTTGCGGGTCAAATTTAATTTCACGAAAGCCAAACCGAGTGGAAACTTTATCTACAACCTGCCCGTTTACCAATAATTCCGAGATTATGACGTAACAAACGGGGTTGAACAGGCTCCACAGTTGCGGCGAGGTAAATTCTATATCGCCGTGGGGCAGGGTTTTAATGCCCACGCTAAGGCTGTCAACCTTATGCTGAACCGTGTACGTTTCATTTCCGCTAGAAACCACTTCGGCGGCGACGTTGATGTGCCAAACATCGTTAAGATGGCGTTTTGTGTTTATATAAATGCCGTCTATTGCGAAACGGGTACTATTTTTGATTAGCAGGTAGCAATCTCGGTAAATGCCAGCGCCCGTGTACCAGCGAGAGTTGGGCGATTGGTAGTTGACTTTCAGCATAATGGTGTTATCAGCGGGGTCTAGCAGGTTGATAAAATCGGTTATATCAAAATGGAACGCCGTGTAACCGTATTTCCACACGCCGACAAGCTGCGAGTTTACAAACAGTTCGCAATCCATATAAACGCCGTCAAAGCAGAGGATAGCACGTTGGCCAGGCTGCAAATCACTAGCGTCCCATGCTTTTTTGTAGTAGCCAATGCTAGTTTCGTAAAGGTTGTTACTGTCGGCTATTAGCCAATCGTGCGGAAGGGTTACTGGCTGCCAATCGGTAGTTGTTACCGCTAAATTAGCTTGCTGCACTTCTTTTCTAAAAAACCAGTCGTTGTTAAAATTTTTTGCCATTATTTTCCCCTTTGCTATTTTTTTGATTTTTTTGATTTTTTTGATTTTTGCTTTTTTAGTACATTTTTAGTATAACACTTTTACGCCGTTGTTGCAAAATTTAATCAAAAAATTTTTTATGGAATACAATGGGAAGTGTGGGCAATTTTCAAAATTTTTACCCCAAAATTTTTACCCCAATTTTTGCAACAGCCACGTAAAACACACCAAAGAATCATCGTTTTCAATATCGGCGTATTCGTTTTGTTGGCTTGTTACGTAACTTTGGAACAATTCCGCCTTATCGGGATATGCTTTTGTTAGTTCGTTGGCACGGTTGGCTACTGCGGCAGCGCCTGTGGTGCTGTCTAAATTTTCGGCGTTTTCGCTTGTATCGCTGATGTTTTCCGTTGCGATAAGTTTTAATTTTTGGGTTTGCAAAAGTTTATCCCATTCATTTTTGGTTAAATATTCTGCATCGTACTTTGCGGCGGCGTTTTTGCTTGTTAGATAGGCATCGTCTATTAAAATATAGCCGCCGTTTTTCAGCAACGGCAATATTTTTGCAAAAGTTGTACTATAATCGCCCAAAATTGACCCTATTGCACCCAAGATAATGCAGTCATATTGGGTTTTTTCGGTTATTACATCGTTAATGTCTTTTACCGCAAATGTGCATAAATCGGCTACGCCAAATTCTTCGGCTTTTGCCTGGGCAACCGCTATAAATGACGGCATTATGTCCACGCCAGTTATTGGGATTTTTAACTGTTGGGCGATTTTTACTGATACTGCACCTTTTCCGCAGCCTAAATCCAATATAGCGGCGTTTTGGGGCAATTTTGCGTGGTTGCTAATTAAATTTATCATTATGGCTGGCTCGCTGCCTAATTCCCAAAAATCTTGCAGCAGATAGGGCAAAAAAGGCAGAAGTTCCACGCTTTCCGCCGTTAAAGATTTTGCCAAACGGTTTTTTACATCTTCATTTTCTGGTGCTGACATGAATATCCCTCCGCTAACAAACGGGCATTTTTGCCGTTTGTGTTGATGTTGTTATTGGATTATTATAACATATTTCCGCGGCACAAAATAACAAAATAAAATTTTTGCCAAAATTTGACACACCCGCCGCAACGTGCTATAATATCCAAAAGGGGTAATAAAATGAGCAAATTAATCGAACAAACCAAACCAAAGAAACGCAGGCGAATATTTTGGCACGATGCCTTTGCGTGGGGCTACAAAGCCGAGTTCGCCGAAGAGGCGGACAAGCTGGAATTTATTGAAGAGTACGAACTAAGCAAACAAGCCCTAAAAATGGACGTTCTCGTCATAAAAAAGCCGCCAGACGTTACTATCCACAAAAATATAGGCAAAATTTTTAGAGAGCATAACATCACAGAATACAAATCGCCCACGGACAACCTTAATATTTGGGATTACCAAAAAGTGCTGTCGTATGCCTATTTGTACTCGTCTTCTAAGAAGATTGCACCTAGCAAAATTACGCTAACCTTTGTACTAACAATCCGCCCACGGGATTTATTGAAATATTTTAAGGCGGAAAATCTGCAAATAACAGAGGTTGAAAGCGGCATAACTTATGTAACTGGCGGGGTTTTTCCTGTGCAAATTTTAGAGAGCAAAAAGTTGTCCGCCGAAACTAACCTATACTTGCAACACCTGCGGAGCAACTGGACTAAGGAAGATTTTGCAAAGGTTATACAAAAATTTGAAGAGACGAATCAGTTTGATTTTAAGAACATCTATTTGAGCAGAACGTGTGCTGCTAATGAAGAGGTAACGAAAGGAGAGGGATCGGATATGTTATCGGTAGAGGATATTATGATGGAACGAGTCAACGAAAATGAAGCCTTTAGAGAGCGGATTTCACAGAAAGTTGATGCTGAAAATTTAGAGGATATTGTACAGAAAAAAGCCGCCAAAGATAAGACCTTTAGAGCACAAATGTTGAAAAGTTTAGGCGGCGAAGACCCTGAAACGGCTCAAAAATTAGGCTTTACACAAGCAACTCTTGCACTACTTAAAGAGGGTTTTGGTACAAAAAAAATTGCAGAAATGCTTAACCAGCCCTTAGAATGGGTAGAAAACTTAGCAAAAACCCAGCAACCAGACGGCGTATAGCAACGTATGCTGCTAATTAAATTTATCATTATGGCTGGCTCGCTACCTAGTTCCCAAAAATCTTGTAGTAGATAGGGCAAAAAAGGCAAAAGTTCCGTGCTTTCCGCCGTTAAAGATTTTGCCAAAACTTGACAAACCCGCCACAACGTGTTACAATATCCAAAAGGGGAAATAAAATGAGCAAATCGATCGAACAAACCAAACCAAAGAAACGCAAGCGAATATTTTGGCACGATGCCTTTGCGTGGGGCTACAAAGCCGAGTTCGCCGAAGAGGCGGACAAGTTGGAATTTATTGAAGAGTATGAACTAAGCAAACAAGCCCTAAAAATGGACGTTCTCGTCATAAAAAAACCGCCAGACGTTATAATCCACAAAAATATAGGCAGAATTTTCAGAGAGTACAACATCACAGAATATAAATCGCCCACGGACAACCTTAATATTTGGGATTACCAAAAAGTGCTGTCGTATGCTTATTTGTACTCGTCTTCTAAGAAGATTGCACCTAGCAAAATTACGCTAACCTTTGTACTAACAGTCCGCCCACGGGATTTATTGAAATATTTTAAGGCGGAAAATCTGCAAATAACAGAGGTTGAAAGTGGTATAACGTATGTAACTGGCGGGGTTTTTCCAATACAAATTTTAGAGAGCAAAAAGTTGTCCGCCGAAACTAATTTGTATTTGCAACACCTGCGTAGCAACTGGACTACGGAAGATTTTGCAAAGGTAATACAAAAATTTGAAGAGATACAGCAGTTCGATTTGAAAAATATTTATTTGAGTAGAACGTGGGCTGCTAATGAAGAGGTAACGAAAGGAGAGGGATCGGATATGTTATCGGCAGAAGATATTATGATGGAACTAGTCGACGAAAATGAAGCCTTTAGAGAACGGATTTTACAGAAAATTGATACTAAAAATTTAGGAAATGCTATGCAAAAAAGAGCCGCCAAAGATAAGGCCTTTAGAGAACAAATGTTGAAAAGTTTCGGCGGCGAAGACCCTGAAACTAGGGCAAAAGAAAACGCCTTAAAATGGCTGAAAAAAGGTTTTAGCATACCAGATATTGCCAACTTGCTTGATACAACCATCGAATGGGTAGAAACCCTAGCAAAAACCCAACAACCAGACGGCACATAGCACGGAAACAAAAAAACACCACCTAGTGCCCTGCACCGAATTACAGCAAACCTCTCTGCAAAAATCAACTTGACTAACCCGCAAAAATATCTTATACTAGTACCCTGTGCAAGTTTGCAATATAACAACATTTTGGGTTTTTGATAGATATTTAGATTTTTTGGAGGTATTATGCAAGCTATTTTTTCGTTTCTTAATCTGGTGGACAGCTACAATCAGGTGGCGTTGCCAAATTTTTTAGGCTTGAAATCAAATGAAGAGCCAGAAGATGCAACGCTGATAACGGGCTTAGTTGGCTCGCAGAAGTGGCATTTGGCGGCGGCACTTATGCAGCAACAAAACCGCCCAGGGCTTATTGTTACCTATTCCGAGATAAGTGCAAAGGCGGCTTTTGACGATATGCAATATTTTTCGGCACAAAATTGTTTGCTGTACCCCGCCCGTGATTTGCTTTATTATGCGGCAGATGTCAAAAGTGCCGATGTTTCCCGCAAGCGGTTTTCTGTGCTGGCGGCTATTTTGGCTTGTCTGCCGAACGGGCAGGCTTGCCCGTCCAGCCTGTCTGCCGAGCGGGCAAGCAACAACCCCGTCATAGTGCTATCTGCCGAAGTTTTGCTAGAACGCATAATATCCAAGCAGGAACTTGCCGACAGCATTATAACGCTAACCGTCGGCGAACGCTATTCTACGGATAATTTGCTGGCAACCCTCGCAAAAATGGGCTATGTGCGTACTTATCAAGTTGAGGGTGCGGGACAATTTGCCGTGCGCGGCGGCATTATCGATATTTGCACAATGCTAGAAGAAGAACCCGCTATCCGTCTGGAATTTTTTGACGATGAACTGGATTCCATTCGTACGCTAGATGTTATCTCGCAACGCTCGGGCAATAGCATAAAAACCGCCAAAATTTTCCCAATAGCCGATTTTTCTGCTGAATATTCCACAAATTTACTGGATTATCTGCCAAAAGATACTATCCTGTTTTTTGACGAGCCAAATTTTATTGAAACGCACATAAAAACCGTGTGGTCGGAATACGAGGAAAATATTAAATCGCAGCTGCTAAAAACTGCCCAACTGCCGCAAAATATCATGCTAACTTTTGCCGAGGCTAAACAACTGGCAAAAGCCTTTGATATTGTCATGCTGGCGGATATGACAATGCAGACAAGCAGTTTTAACCACAAACCGCCGCTGCATTTTACCGTAAAATCTTGTCCCCCATTGCGGCAAAATCCCGCCGAACTTAAAGAGGATATTTCCTATTGGCTTAACCAAAATTACAGCATTGTCCTGCTTACCGCCCACGAAAAAAATTGCCAGCATTTAGCGGATTCGCTGACGGATATGGAAATTCCCGCACGATATGACGAGCATTTGCGGGAAATTCCGCCAAAAACAGTTACAGTTACAGGCGGAACGCTCTCCACGGGCTTTGAATACCCAGAATGCAAACTGGTTGTTATCACCGACAAAGAAATGTTCCCCCAATTCAACAAATCCCGCAAACGCAGACGGCGCTCTAAATTAGGCTCTAAAATTGACAATTTTACCGATTTGGTTATCGGCGATCATATAGTCCATTACAGCCACGGAGTAGGCATTTTTGCTGGCATCGAGCAAGTTGTAATTGACGGGCTTAGCCGCGATTATCTGAAGATTAAATATGCCGATGGCGAACTTAAAGTGCATACAGGACAAATGGATCAACTGCAAAAGTACATCGGTAACGCCGCTAATTTGCGGCTAAACAAGCTAAGCGGCACAGAATGGGCAAAATCAAAATTGCGCGTAAAAGGTGCAGTAAAAATTTTGGCAAGCGATTTAGTTGCACTATACGCCAAACGCCAAGCGTCCAAGGGCTTTGTGTACTCAAAAGATACCGTGTGGCAATCCGATTTTGAAATGGATTTTCCCTACGAAGAAACGGACGACCAAATAGCCGCAATAGACGACATAAAAATGGACATGGAATCGGAGCGGATTATGGATAGGCTGCTTTGCGGCGATGTGGGCTACGGTAAAACCGAAGTAGCCGTGCGTGCGGCTTTTAAGGCTATTCAAGACAGCAAACAAGTTGCCTATCTTGTGCCAACCACAATTTTAGCCCAACAGCATTACATAACTTTTGTCAACCGCATGAAAAATTATCCCGTTACAATAGAGCGGCTTTCACGGTTTCAAACGGCAAAGGAGCAAAAAACGGCACTAAAACGCATAACCAGCGGCGAAGCGGATATTGTCATTGGAACGCACAGGTTGCTCTCAAAAGATGTCCAGTTCAAGGAACTGGGCTTGATTATAGTGGACGAAGAACAGCGGTTCGGCGTTTCGCACAAAGAAAAGCTGAAAAACATAAAAGCAGACGTTGACGTGCTAACGCTAACCGCAACGCCTATCCCGCGCACCCTGCATTTAAGCATGACAGGCTTGCGGGATATGAGTATCCTCAACGAGCCGCCCAGCGAGCGGCGACCCGTGCAAACGTACGTTATGGAATACAACAAAGATTTTATCCGAGAGGCGATAAACCGCGAACTTTCCCGCAACGGGCAAGTGTATTATCTGCACAACCGAGTGCGTAACATAGTGGAAGAAACCGCCAAATTACAGGCTATCGTGCCGTACGCAGAAGTCGCTTTTGCCCACGGGCAAATGTCGGAGCGTGAACTGGAGAACATTATGCTGGACTTTATAAACGGCGAAATTGACGTGCTGGTTTGCACCACAATAATAGAAACAGGGCTGGATATTCCAAATGTAAACACGCTAATAGTGCAAAACGCTGATTATATGGGACTAAGCCAGCTGTATCAGTTGCGCGGCAGGGTTGGCAGGTCTAATCGGTTGGCTTATGCCTACTTAATGTATCGCAAAGACAAAATTTTGGACGAAATTGCCCAGCGGCGGTTGCAAACTATTCGTGATTTTACCGAGTTTGGTGCAGGTTTTAAGATTGCTCTGCGAGACCTAGAAATTAGAGGAGCGGGCAACCTACTAGGTGCAGAACAGCACGGACACATGGACAGCGTGGGCTACGAAATGTATTGTAAACTGCTAGAAGAGGCCGTCCAAGAACTGCAAGGCAACCAGCCGCTGCCAACCTTTGAAACTTCGGTTGACATAGCAATAAACGCCTATATCCCGACATACTATATAGAAGACGAAATGCAAAAGCTAGAGATATACAAAAAAATTGCCATGATTAGAACCCAGCAAGACAGCAACGATATGCAAGAAGAAATAGAAGACCGTTTTGGCGATTTGCCAAAAACCGTACAAAACCTGCTAGACGTAGCATTATTAAAAGAAAAAGCCAACCAAATAGGCATAACCGCCATAAAAGAAAAAGCCAACCAGCTAATAATTATATTCAAGCACGATGCCACCGTCGACTTTGACAAACTAACAACATTCATCATGCAAGAAAGCGACCAAGCAACATTCAAAATGCTCTCCAACCCCCGCCTAACTTACAAAATAAAGCAAAATTCTAAAGAAAGTTTGGCGTATATTTTGGGTAAGTTGGCGACTTAATTTCAAACATTAAAACCGTGGGGCGCTGCCCCACACCCCGCAAGGGACTTCGCCCCTTGACCCCGTAAAATTTTGTGGTTTTTAAGTTAAGGTAATGACGTTGAAATTTTTCGTTTGCATTTGTGATATTTTGCCGTAGGGGCGACCGTCCCGCCCAGCAGGTGGACGGTCGCCCGTTTGCCCATTCCGATATTTCTACAAATAAACCACAGGCAAAACAGGCAACCGCAAAATATCAACATCACTTAACAATAAAAAAAATTAACAAAATTAGCGGGTCAAGGGGCGCGCTCCTTGCGGGGTCAAGGGGCAGCGCCCTTGCGGGGTGTGGGGCAGCCTGCCCGCCGGCAGGCGGGCGCCCCACGGTTTTTGTTTGCAAAAATTTTTTTATTGCGTTGCACAAAAAAATATGTTACAATGGTTTGTGTTGAATTAACAATATCCCACTATACAAAGGAGTTTTGACCATGGAATTTTTTAGAAACATGAAACTTACGAAAAAGTTGATTTTGGGCTTCTCGCTGCTGTTGGTTATTAACATTACTACTAGTGTGCTTTTGGTTACAAACTTGATTAATGTAGATAGCCGTTACGCCTATGTACTGGAACACCCGTTTGTTAGGTACAGCCTATTGCGAGATATTGAAGTAGGCATACTAAGCACAGGGCGGCTTGTCAATCGGGTTTCTTCTTTTGCTGGCGATGCAAGTACCATTAATGCTTACGAACAGCAAATAGCCCTTTGGCGAACAGAAGTTACTGCCGCATTACAGCGATATACCGAAAGTTTGGATAGCGATATTATGGTAACACCCGAAACAGAAATAGCCCACAGGCTAGAACTGTTTTCCACTATGGAGCGTGTTTCGCTGCAATACATAAACCAACACGCAAACGATGTTGTAGCCGCCTCTAGGGCGAACGATGCCGAACTAATACACGATCTTCTGGCTCAATCTTCAAATTTGCTAGATGAATTTTATGGTAGCTATAGTTACCTTATAAACGTAACCCGCGAATACGTGGAAGATATTGGGATAGACTTAGAACAACGTACGCAAACCACTATTATTGTTTTGTCGCTTTTTTCGATTGTTACTTTTGCAATAGGCTTAACGATTGCGTTGCTTATCTCACGTTCGATACTTAACCCTATTAAACGGCTTATAAACCTAGTCGGCACGGTTGCACACGGCAACTTTAACATTAATACCGACCGCTCGCTGCTTACCAACGACGAAGTGGGCGTGCTTACCCGAGATGTTTTTACCCTTATTAACACCGTAAAAAACGTTATGGTTGACATTGAAGAATTTTATCGGCAATTCCACGTGCTGGGCGAATTTGACTATCAAATGGACGCTAACAAATACCAAAATGGCTACAAAGATTTAGTTACTAACATAAACTCGCTTACTAAATTGTTTATTTCGGATATGCTGAAAGTTGTGCACGTCATCGAGCAAATAGTGGCGGGCGACTTTAATATTTCGCTAGAACGCTGGCCTGGCAAAAAAATTCTTGTAAACAACACATTCGATGCCTTGAAAAAAAATCTGGAAGACGTGGAATCTACCATAAATTCCATTATCGAGGCGGCAAGCCAACGGGGCGATTTAAGTTTTAGTGCAGATGCCAGTAAATACGACGGTAGCTGGAGCAAAGTTATCGCTGGGCTTAACGGCATAGTAAAATCCATAAACGCACCAGTTGTGGAAATTCGTGATGTAGTTTCCAATATTTCTGAAGGAAAATTTGACAAAAAGGTTACGGGCAACTATAACGGCGACTTTTTGGCTATTTCTAGCGATGTTAATAATATCGTGGATATACTTTCAAGCTATATTTCGGAAATATCCAACATATTGGGGCAAATATCCCAAAACGATTTAACGCACTCCATAACACGGGAATACGCTGGCGATTTTTACGCAATCAAAGAATCCATTAACCATATTTCCACCACGCTTAACCGCACTATTGCCGAAATATCAACTGTTTCGGGGCAAGTGCTAAATGGTGCAAAACAAATATCCGCAAGTGCCAATAGTTTAGCGGAAGGTGCAACCGAGCAAGCAAGCTCCGTGGAAGAACTAAACGCATCGATAGACTTGATTAATGAGCAAACCAAGCAAAACGCCGATAACGCCGATAACGCCAGCCAATTATCCAATAAATCCACCAAAAACGCAACCAGCGGCAACGAGGCAATGACACAAATGTTAGATGCAATGGCTCAAATTAAGGATTCTAGCACAAGTATATCCCGCATTATTAAGGTTATACAGGATATAGCATTTCAAACTAACTTGCTATCTCTTAACGCCGCCGTCGAGGCCGCCCGTGCTGGCGAACATGGCAAAGGCTTTAGCGTTGTAGCTGAAGAGGTTCGCAGCCTTGCCAGCCGCACCCAAGCCGCCGCCACCGAAACTACAGGCTTAATAGGCGATTCCATTGACAGGGTTGACAGCGGTTCTGTTATCGCAGAAAGCACCGCCGAGGCTCTTAACTTGATTGTGGCAAACGCTACCGAAGTTATGCACATTATACAAAATATCTCCAACGCCTCCCGCGAACAAGCCGAGGCCATCGACCAAGTTAGCGTTGGGCTTGGCCAGATTTCTTCCGTTGTGCAAAACAATTCGGCTGTATCGGAAGAAACCGCCGCCGCCGCCCAAGAACTTAACTCGCAAGCGGAAGTGCTGCAAGAACTAGTTTACGCTTTTAAGCTGTAACCCGCCAACATAACAATGACTATGACAAAAAAAATACAACAGCCGCAAAAAAAATTGTTAATCGATAGTTGCGAAAACTCGGTGCGTATGGCTTGTTTAACCGATAATAAACTAACCGAAATTTTTATTGATATAAAAAACGATATAAAAACCGACACAAAAAACGATACAAAAACCGACACAAAAACCAGCATAACAGTCGACGAAACCAGCCAAAAATCAATAGTTGGCAACGTTATATTAGGAACGGTAAAAAGAATTTTGCCCAGTAGGTTTGCTTTTATAGATATTGGCAGCGAAAAAAACGCTTTTATGAATTTAGAGGAGCATCATCGGCTTAATCTAGGCGAAAAAATTATTGTTCAGGTTACAAAAGATGCAACGGGTACTGCGATGACGGCGAAAGGCGCAAAAGTGCAATCCACAATCCGCCTAAAGGGGCGTTTTGTAATATTACAGCCGTCCCAAGACTGCACGGTGGGCGTGTCAAAAAAAATTGCCGATGCCACCGAACGCAAACGCTTACGCAAACTTGCCCAAAAGCTGTTGCCTGTTGGGTTTGCTTGCGTGTTGCGCACCCAAAGCACCACCGCAACCTACCAAGACATACAAGCCGAATTTGCCGCCCTGCAAACACTACATACCAGCATTGTCCAGCAAGCACAAACCGCCGCCGCGCCAAAATTGTTGCACAAAGAAGAATTTATATATAGCGACCTTTTAACCGACGAACTACAGCAAATTATCGTGAACAATGCGGCGGAATATTCCGCTTTGCTGGCAAAAATGCCGCAATATGCACCAAAAATAAAGCTATGGAACGCAGAAACTAGCCTGTTTGCAACCTACGGAATAGAGCACCAAATAACGCAAGCACTAAACCGCAATATTTGGCTAGACAGCGGCGGTTTTGTTACGTTCGATCCTGTAGAAGCTTGCGTTGTTATCGATGTTAATACGGGCAAATATTCTGGCAAAGGCGGCTACCGTGAAACTGCACTAAAAATCAACCTAGAGGCGGCGGAAACCATCGCCAGCCAAATTGCATTACGCAACCTTTCTGGGATAATAATAGTGGATTTTGTGGATATGCCAAGCAAAACCGACCAGCAAAAATTACTAGAAACTTTCAAAACAGCACTAAACCAGCTACGCATACCGCCAACCGCCGTTAGCATGACCGATTTTGGGCTAGTACAAGTAGCCCGTCGCAAACAACGAGAACCATTATATAAACTTTTGCAAACATCTTGCCCTTGTTGTAACGGGCTGGGCAGGGTAACTAAAATAAATTAAACCAAACTAGCAAAGGAGAGTTTTTTATGAGATTAGTAACCAGAGCCGATTTTGACGGCTTGGCTTGTGCCGCTATTTTAGCCGAAGTGGGAATAGTTGACAGCCTAAAATTTATCCACCCAAAAGATTTACAAGACGGCAGCGTAGAAATTACCGACAGAGACGTGCTGGCAAATGTGCCTTATGCACCTGGCTGTAATATGTGGTTTGACCACCATTCTAGCGAAGAAGAGCGGTTAGGCTTTAACTTTAATTTTGAGGGCGAAAGCCGTGCCGCACCTAGCTGTGCCAGAATAGTTTACGAATATTACGGCGGACTTAAAACAATGCCGCAGTTTGAAACCATGATTGCCGCCGTCGATAAAGTTGATGCAGGGCTTTTAACACAAGAAGAAATCATCGACCCGCAAGGCTGGGTATTGCTCGGCTTTATTATGGACCCGCGCACGGGCTTTGGGCGGTTCAAAAATTTTAAGATGAGCAACTTTGACCTTATGGAGCGGCTTATCCAAGATTGCCGCACAATGAAAATAGAGGAAATTTTAGCATCGCCCGACATAGTAGAACGCCTGGAAACGTACCACGAGCAAACCGAACTGTTCAAAAACATGATATTAAAGCACACCCGCATCGACTGGGAAGTTATAATTACCGATATTCGCGGCGTAAGCCCAATTTACACGGGCAACCGTTTTCTAATTTACAGCTTGTTCCCAGGGCAAAATATCTCCGTGTGGATTTCGGACGGTAAAGATAAGGAAAATATATCTATTGCGGTGGGTTACAGCATACTTAACCGCACGGCACGGGTTGACGTTGGCGGTCTTATGCTAAAATACGGCGGCGGCGGACATTTTCGGGTTGGCACTTGCCAAGTATCCCACGAAAAAGCCGACCAAATAGTATCCGAAATAATAGAAGAAATAAAAGAACAAAACCGCCGCGAAGACTTAAACGAATCTGAAATGACCGACCTGTTAGACGATATTGATAGCTTGCTGGCGGATATTTAGCGCGGCTAAAAACGGGGTTGAAAAGGTTGAAAACACGGGCTGTTGCAAATCACAAAAATGGTTTGCAACAGCCTGTGCAATTTAATTTTGCGAAAAAGGAGACTAACATGAACCAACTTATTTTGGTATTAGATTTTGGCGGGCAGTACAAGGAACTAATAGCGCGAACAATCCGCAATTTGAACGTATACGCCGAAATACACCCAGGAAATATATCCATAGAAACGATAAAAAAAATGAAACCGATTGGCATTGTTTTAACGGGTGGGCCGCAAAGCGTTAATGCGGAAAACGCTCCAAAGGCGGATAAACAGCTGTTTAGCTTGGGCGTTCCCGTGCTGGGGATATGTTACGGTATGCAGCTGATGTGCAAAACGCTAGGCGGCAGCGTTGCAACGGACGGCAACGGCGAATACGGCAGAATAGCGGTGCAAGCTGAACCGCCTAGCCAACTTATGAAAAACGTACAGAGGCAATTTACCGCACTAATGAGCCATTCTGATGCGGTTACGCAACTGCCGAGCGGGTTTATCGCCACAGCCGCCACCGAAAAATACATCGCCGCTTGCGAAAACGCCAGCCAAAAGTTATACGGCGTGCAATATCACCCAGAATCAGCACACACAGACAACGGGCGCGAAATTATGCGCAATTTTTTATTTGACATCTGCGGTGCGGCTGGCGATTACAAACTGGACGACTACATAACAAAAGAAGTGCAAAAAATCCGCCAAACAGTAGGCACGGAAAAGGTTTTGCTGGCACTTTCTGGCGGTGTGGATTCTTCTGTTTGTGCGATGTTGCTGGCAAAGGCTATACCCAGCCAACTTTATTGCATTTTTATCGACCAAGGTTTAATGCGGCTAAACGAGGGCAACGAAATAGAACAGGTTTTCAGCCAGCAACCGCAACTAAATTTTATCCGCATAAACGCCAAGGAGCGTTTTTTGGCGAGACTAAAAAATATTACCGAGCCAGAAACCAAACGCAAAATTATCGGCGAAGAATTTATTAGGGTTTTTGAGGAGGAAGCCCAAAAATTGGGTAATATAAAATTTTTGGCACAAGGTACGATATATCCCGATATTGTGGAATCTGGCGGCGCACACGGGGCAACTATAAAAAGCCACCATAATGTCGGCGGCTTGCCCGAAAACCTTAACTTTGAACAGATTATCGAGCCGCTATCGGGCTTGTTCAAAGACGAGGTGCGAATTTTGGGCGAAAAACTGAATCTTCCCGCAACAATACTTAAACGTCAGCCGTTTCCTGGGCCAGGGCTGGCTGTACGCATAATCGGCGAAATTACCGAAGATAAGCTAATCACGTTGCAAAAAGCCGATGCTATTTTTAGGGAAGAAGTTTTGAAAGAAGTGGAAAAATCGGAAAAAACAACTTTACCAAACCAATATTTTGCGGTGCTAACAGATACTTATTCCGTTGGCGTAAAGGGCGACGACCGAACCTACAACCCAGTTATAGCACTTAGAGCAGTAGATACAGCAGACTTTATGACCTGCGAATGTTCCGAACTGCCGCTAAAAATGCTAACGCACGTGGCACAACGCATAACAAACGAACTACCAGCAGTAAGCCGAGTGGTATATGATATAACATCAAAACCGCCAGGCACTATAGAGTGGGAATAGTTACTAAATTTGTGAACAGGCGTATATTGCGGGATGTACGCCTGTTTGTTTTTTTTGTGGTATTGTTTTGGTATTTTTATTTTTTTGGGGAGGGTTGCGAAAATTACTGCAAAACAGGGTGGACAAACGGGGGTGGACAAACGGGGGTGGACAAACGGGCGACCGAGGACGGTCGCCCGTTTATCCCCAACCATTACGCCCGTCCCCCCCCCCCC